>Ga0136643_10010479_pt1 | contig 13702 bp, 5 predicted proteins | sample TergutLab28metaG_FD_96883 | JGI IMG/M metagenome (GOLD analysis project Ga0136643, IMG submission 96883) | Labiotermes labralis P1 segment gut microbial communities from Petit-Saut dam, French Guiana - Lab288 P1 (version 3) (version 3) | ecosystem: Host-associated > Arthropoda: Insects >...
AAGGGGGGGGGGGGGGTATTAGACATGAAATGCTCCTTCTGATTTTCTCCACAGCTTTCGTCTGAAACATTTCTCTTTCTACGAAGCACTGAGCGAGATATTGTCATAAATGTGCATTAGTCTTCAAATAAAGTACCCGCGATTCTTGTCAGATTTTAATGAAAAATGACTTTCTCGAGGGATTTTCGAAAAATTATCAAACACCAAATCTCACGAAAGTCCAATTGAGAGTCCAGATGTTCCGTGTGGACAGACACACATCACAAAGCTAAAAGACGCTTCTCGAAATTTTGGGAACGCGCCTAAAAACACTTTTTCTCTGTTTCAATGAACACATTGCGTTTGAACTGCACAGAACAGTCGTGCAATGGGCCATAAACGCCCTTAACACCAAGAATTAAAAAAATAAGCATAATGAGTTAAGTTGAATTTCGAAACACTGGCTTGTAGGACGTATAACAGTCCCTCTGTTTCGAAGAGCTAAATCCTGAAATCGATGGGAGTGTAGTATACGATGTCGCTAAGTAAAAATGTGCAATTCAAGACCTAGACTGCCATCACATGCATAAGAAAAAAGCTGCGAAACGTATAAGTATGGAAGCAGTAACATTATTGAATACAGGGATTACTGTAATCCAAACTTCGGGGTTATGGGGTCGGTGGTACAGCACGGCAAGCTTCCGTCTTCCTCTTTCCACAAACCTTGGTGTTACAATTTGTGTCCAAAATGGGATTTCCAGCAACATTCGAAATGACATGGGTGCAAATCATCATCATATTTTCCTACATCTGCAGTTTACGGATGAAGACAATTTCAGTGTGTTTAACTACAACACGTGCCTTTCCTTCTACATGCACATCTAAGATACAACCATCTGTAGCGGGATGCTGTACAGTACGTTTCAAGATTGTCGAAAATTCGAATACAAAATGTCTCCACTTTTGTGGTAGATCTTCCTGATCAGACAGTGACAGCAGATTTACATTATGACACTGCGAATTCCCCTGAAATGTGGTACCTTCCTACCAGGCCACGCGGTATCACAAAGGAAATACAGTATCCTCAAACCCTCTCGCCATTATTTCAAATTTCACGCATAAAAACTCGTTACATCTGGCCCGATTCGGGGGAAAATTTATAATTGTTTTCATCAATCTGACATGAAATAATCAACTCTAAATTTCTGACTGTGACAGACAGGAATAGTTCTATGTAATAATACAGCATAACCTTATTACAAGCCGGAGTCATCAAGGCAAGGTAAGCTGCTTGATGAAAGTTGGTCGTCTCCTAGATAAGCCTTCAACTTCGGCAATTAGCAAGTTTTTAAACGTCATTTACCTGACATTACATAACATGTAATGTACATGTTCAGGCCCATTAAGGGGGCATATCGACCTAGACATTTGCATACAACAGTACAAAGTAACTTACTGTGAGGACACAAATGCACTGACAAGAATTATACTCACATGAACAGAGTAATATGCAAAGGAGAATAAGAAAGTGACGAAGTTTTTATTTCTTGTCCCTGAACATTCCGCAAATGGGGCTAGATTCGAATGTACAGGGGTGCTGATAAGTCTTTAGCCCGACCAGGAAGGAAACAAGCTAATGTTTCTGTCAGAATGGCGTGAATTTCCTTCGGTGCCTTGCCTTGCAGGAAAAAAAGTTGATGGCAGCAAACGTCTCGATGGTGTTGAAATCGCGCGCGTCCCTTACATGCTTTCGAGCTTGTTTCCTTCCTGGTCGGGCTACGGACTTATCAGCACCCTAGTAGGAACGAACGTGTTACAATACAATACCTAACGTTTCATATTTGCACTTATGACAAGCACTGCCACATACAACACCTCTATCTCTTTCTCTCTATTGCACTGCCAATAGAAATGACAGTGGAATGTCCCATTAAATTACACTTACAACACACTTACGATTTTATAGGCCCAGTGCTTCACAAAGTAACTGACACTGCACTAGACAGGGCATTCACGGGAAAATAAATTAAAAAATAAAACTAGAGATTCAGATCAAACTCTTGGCCGCCTGGTCAAAATAGTTCTGCCAACCCCTTCAAAGCGAGTAGACCTCGTTCGAACACAACAGTCGTCAAGAAGACAAAGCGCACTCTTTCGGCACTACATACAACGGTGGTGGGTTACATTTTTGTTAGCAATGACAGCGCCTATTTTCTGTCGTAATTCAGTCCTGGATACGAATTCCAACCTTACAGCATTACTACCATTACAAGAGGTCCTGACAGAAACGTGTCACTGACATCGTATTAGAAAGTAATGTATTCATGTGCTTTAAACATTTCATAATTACAAAGAATAACACAATTCTCAAAACTAACGGCCTTCCAGTCCCTCCAACAGATCCTACACAGAGGAAGCCTATAATGTATACATCACAACACACATGAAAGGGAAGTCAACGATTTCTAGGGTTGGTCCACCCTTTTTCCACTCAACACTTGTAAAAGGGGCTCAGTGTGTTAGATGTTAATTCTGGTTCCTTATATTGGAGAACTGTTGGAAATCTTAAAAAATAAAAGGAAAGGAAAAAGAAAGATAAACTCCGTAACAGCAAAGCTTGCTAGCCGCGGAAGAAAACAAACTAGCAAGTTCCCAACAAAAACGTATTTAATGTTCGGAATGCAACGGACGCGATTCGTATACAGACGTAGGCTCAGTTTGCTACTGCTTCATCCCTTCAACAGTAAAGCACTGGACTACTCCAGGCGTATAATTTTAATTTGACAAACGACTGTCAGTCACCTCTTCAAGTTACTTGTGATTGTTCCTGCACTGCTAGAGACCCTGGGTAAGATCACGTATGTCATATGCTAATCGGAAACTTCAATCCGTTCTCCTGAAACTTGCCCTTCCTTTCTTAACTTAACCCTTTCCCTAACACTGAACAGGCAAAACGTTTTCAAACCACAAGTGTCCAAGAGAAGGGAAGGATAGCTTGTGAATTAAAACACTGTCGCACTGCCCTTGTGCATACCTCCAAACCCTTCTCACAAGTTACTCTAAAGGGGGGAAAAAACCGGAAAATTGTCAGACGGCAGAACCTGAAGGAACAGAACAACTTGATGCTGTACAATAGTTGCATGTCTGCTAGGTGCTAGACAAAATATTCCACGTTAACAACCAAATTCTCCATGCTGGTAAATCCCACAGTAGTCTGGCTGGCTCCCCTCTTCCGACTCGACAAACCTGTCTTACAAGTGCCCTCAAGACCCAAACTACCGAAAAATGAACCTCGGAAAAGAAATTTCATGCCAGATTTTTCCTTTTCCTATAACATCCTTCATCCAGAATTAATAATACCAGCCATAAGCCAAAGGACATCTTTCCAAATTCTTCAAATGAAATGAAAACAACAAAGGAGGTGTAATTACAACCTAATAAGCTTGTATTACATTTAAAGGAATCCATGTACCAACAGTAGTAAAAGAAAATATCGATTCATCATGAGGTCAAATGGCAGGTTTGCGTGACTAAACCGTTTGCACGTACATTTTTATTTTTGCAACAATAAAAATGTCCTTGGAGTGAGCAGTCTCTCGCCATTTACAGGAGCGCTTCTTGAGAATTGCTAGCCACAACGAGAAATCCTTCATTTACAAACAGTGAAGTCATGTTACTTCATGGCACAAATGCAAATTATGGTTTAAAAACACAAGCTTGGCGCCTTAATTTGATGAGACAATGCAAACAAGTGGACAAGTTAGCAGTGCATAAAACTAAACAAAGACATCGCTGGCGCCTCCATGTAAGTTAGCGGGAGCCAGGTCTTCACCCTACGGGTATTTGTTCACCTTGGCGGCGCCTGGCGTGGTGTTACGTGTCATTGTTACAAACATGTTAAGACAGGGCACTTATAGTCACAACTTCCGGACGTGCTGCTCATTTGATCCAGTAACTGTAAAATTTCTACTACGCCAATATCAAATGTAACACCCTCTCTTATCTAAAATTTCTGCCTCATATTTTGAATACGAAACCCATAAAATAAAACAGGCAACAAAATAAGGGATCCATTTTTGAAGACTTCACTAAATAATGTAGGCGTCATCACACGGTAAAAATGGACGCTCCGTCGACAGAACACAACTGTAATCATTTCTCAGCACTTACGTCAAGCAAAACCATTGTTGTATGGGATGATTTATGCTGGAACATTAACGCATTTCGTGCTGAGATGCATACTCCCTACTAGGGCTCAAATGACAGGACTCCATGTATTGGCTGTTTGCCAAAGTGTTCGGTTGCGTACCAATTAAGTGGAAAAGTGAGTACACACGCGTCGGTTTTTTTCAGTCTCAAGACAAAGCGTGCTGCAAGCATCCCTGTTACTTGTTTACACCATCTTACACAGTCCTTCCGTTGCTGTGGTCCTAGAAATACGCAAATTAAACGACACTTTTGACTGTAATCAAGACAAATATTTCTCTTTTGAGGTATGGTACGATATGGTAAGAAATGACATATTGTAATTGCAAATGTCATTTAACATTCTATTAAATGCAACAAAAATCTCTGGTTCAATAATGTCTACATAAGCATAGCGACAAATTTCATATAAATGGACTGGGGCAATTCACTAAAATTCATGATATAAAATCCCCCTTGAATGAAAAAGAATGTAAGATTCTCTTAGCCAGCAACGTTAAACGACGGTGAAACAATTTCACTTTTCCAGGAAGAGCTGCAACCACGCCACATCAACTACTGTTTATCGCCACGGGCTGGAAATGGCCGGGATTAAAACCTCGATGGAGGCGAGATTTTCCGGATCCATTTAGACCGGTCCGGACCGGGGTCTCTTCGCCATGGGTAATGCGGCCGGGGCGTATGGGTACAGCCATACCACACCTCCCCTCTGTGCCTGCCTGGCGTGTAACAATACCGCCACAATCCTTTCTTACTTTCTGCTACAAATAAAATATAACTTAATTCCAGTGATGGCTTAAACACAAATTTCGGTCTTAATAGCAATTCCATAACACACTAATGTAAAAAGATGAGGTTTTTAAGCAGTGCAGCTGAAGACCTCAAGTCTTCTGAAATACTGTGTCCTGTCAAGTGGTAAACACCGACGTTTCGAAGGACTATAGTTCGTACTCAAAGTCAAAGAGTATAAAACCTGAACTGCTTGACCCTGAAGATGCAGGCACTGCAGTCCCTCCTGCATCCCTTAATGAAGCAAGGAACAGTTGAAACATGCAGATGGGTTTGAGGCCACGATTTTGAACAAACGAGCCTTCTGAAGGGAAATTATCATGTGGGAAATAACTTGAAATCGTAGAAACAATACATACTATACGAGACAAGGCAAATACAGATTTCTGAATGTTTAGTCCTACCAGTGCAGTATCGGAAATACTGACCCTTTAAGTTACACTGTCACACCAATGAACTTGGTGACCAAGTCATCAAACACTGTCCAAGGAAAACATTACCACACCACAGTGACTAATTCCAAACATAATGATGTCAGATGGCAAAAATTCCTTCACATTTGACTACCTAACACAACTTTTGTGCTGACTGGTATTGCACGTAATAATATTTAAAAACCCTGTTCCTTCACTCCCAGGAGTTTACAGAAATTCTCTTGTAATGACAACCTGTTTTTGGGAATTCAGCTAAAAGAAAACCCTGTTAATATGAAATATCAAAAGTGATGGAAAATTGCAACAAACATGCTTACAGCAAAATAATGGTGATAATGTAAAATTCTGGATGCATACAAGTATCTATTTAAATTCTCTAATATTCTGATTAAGAAAATATACGCAGCAGATTCAACTGCAGTTCATTCCTGCACATGCAATGCAACAATTTCCAGAATCAACAATCCGCAGTTAACTCACATTCACCTGAATGACTTGCAACACATCATGGAGGAATCTTCACTACCATCTCTCCTGTACGCTCAGCAGGAATACCATTACAAGTGGAGGCATCTTTAACGTCAAACACAAAAACTGTGTCTAAATCTACCATTAGATAGTTTCCACTTCAAAGACAGAATTGCAGAGAAAAAATGTGCCAAAAGAAGGGATGAACTGTAACACAGTGACAATACACCTAGGACCATTAAATAAAGAAAATTTCATTCAAAAGTTCAATTAGTCTGTGAAAATAATTTAATTTGTTACACGAATGTATAAATCCAGACACAGGACACTTACTGTGCAATATGACATGTCTAATGCAACTGGTTCACCAAAACAGTTGTATAATTTTAATTCAGGGTACTCAAAAAATCAGGTTTATATCTGACTCCAGGACAAGCTATGATTTGAAATGTATAGGACATTAAACAAGCATTTTACTGCGGTCATTAAGATATTTTGACCTTTTGTTCTATGACAGTAATAGACTTCATCTTTAACGGACGAAATAATAATCCACAATTCAAACTTTCAATGCTAACATCATTTGGCTTCTCCAATCTGAGACTCAGTACTCTTATCACACTTCAAAGTCATGTGATATAGATCCACAAATATTTAATTTTTTAAAGTCATCCACAGTACAAAGTTCAGTTACTGTTGGAACATCAATTTCCTAAAGTGAGCACATCAGTAGTGTTTAACAGGAATTCAAGTCTATCTAAAGTGGGCCTCTATGACAACCACATTTACTTCAGTATTTTACTTTACCACTGATTCTGTATTCCTATATTGTAGCCTACATTATCAGCATTTTTATAACCACTACTGAACTAACAATCCTACAAGTTTGATACAGTGGAACGTAGGTTAGAACTGGTAATATGTCAGGTCCGGTTAATGACACTTAAATCTGGTGAAACGTTTGCACTGTCAGATTTACTACAGCTGTTTGGTAGAATGAAGCCTATATAAGCAGAATTAAACATTTATGATTTTGTCAAATTCATATCAAAATTAAGAGTAATGTGAAGTCGCAACACTGGCACACTAAGATTTTGAGTAAACAGACTTTCTTTTTAAAAAAACAGTGCTACCTGAAAACTCTGTTGATGCATAACGTGTACAAGAAGGATTACTTTTGCTTTCAGATTACTCTACAAATTACAAGGTACACCTCATTACTACATAAACCAGTCCATTTCAGAATAGGAACATTACAGGCCTGAATGGAAACAGAAGTAAAACAAAAGCAGTTATTAGATGCAAAATTAACTCAAGAGGTGATGTAGTTTTATATTTTTTGTACCGTGCATTGTGACACAATTATGTAATGTTAACCAACAAACTGTACTATTCAAATTAATGTTTTAATTCAATTCTTCTTGTCTTCTACATGTTTCGAACATCTCATGTTCATCGTCAGTAAGACCTTATTGAAAATGCAGTTTATATGGTATGTTTTTTATGCATTTATGCAAGCAGTCTAGCAGGTTGGGGGGATGTATCCAGCACATCCACCAACAAGGAAAAAAGTGTATTTTGTTGGTTAACATTACATAAGTTTATGCAGTGTTTGCTTTTGGGGGAGATGTGAAACTGCAAAATGCATTTCGATGAAGACGGAAGAAAATTTATTAAATTAACTTTCTATACTCGAATTTTGTCTTGATTTCCATTAGGAATATTTGAGTTATGACATTCCGATTTTAATTATCCTAATTTGCACTAAAACTTTTTGAGCCCTATGCCAGTTAATACTTCTTCCAGACTCTCACAAAACAGCAGCCACAGAATTTTTTTTTTTTTTAAATTTGAGTGATGATCCTTCACAAATTAAAATTTATATTCCAAAATATATTCAAAGACGTCAATTTTCACATGGCTGTTAAGTCCATAACGATAAGAAAACCTCGGACGGCAACGTAAAGTTCGGATGTATGCCTATACATTGACATTTCATCTTAATTTAATAATCATGTTAGGTTAGATTAAAAAAACGCACACACACAAGAATTCGTGTTTAGCGTCTTAAGTAATACGTATTCGTCACCAATTAAACGAAAAGAGAAAAACAACAGTACTGCTCAACACGTTTTCAGAAAGAGCATACTTTGTACAAACGTGTAAAAGCTGTAAATAAAATGTGTAGTAACACACACCATGGCCTACACACATGACGTGCACGCATCATCGCTAGAAGACAGTTCACATTCCTTCTAAAGACGTAACAAGAGAACGGTACGTAGTTGAACATACGGGCAAAGTCTGTAGGCCTAATTTCCAGCGGCCTGGCAACCGGCTTTTTGCTGCTTGGGCTAAGCGCCGGTGCAGGAGCAACTGCTCTTCTCACGTAACGGTACTACGGAAAATCAATACTGGGCGACCGAACAATCCGCAATAAAGATTTTACGAGTTTGACGCAATATCTTTGAAAAGGCAAATATACAACAGCCTACGAATTTATAATATTTTAAATGTGTCAGCACATGACCTTCAACTTGTAACTGGCAGCCATATTGGATCGTGTGAGCAGGGAATGAAGCGCGTGATAGGCTGAAAGCATGGGTGTTGTAATACTCTGCACAATCACGGTACTGAAAAGCACAATTAGTTCTAAACACTGTACTATTTTATGACGTCATGAAACAAAATAAAAAATATACGCACCATTGAGTTTGTCAATCGCTCTATCGGCGGTAGTTTGATCCGTGCATTCGACGAAAGCATACCCACCACGCTTAACGAGTATAGTGGTACACGATAAACTATGTTCTTGGAAAAGCTGTCTTAACGTGCCTTCGTTCACGTCCGTTGGTAAATTCCCTACGTACAGCTTGCTCATTATTAGTTCGTCAGTGTCCACGAACGTTACACACTACAACGTGAAAGAATCACAAACTTATTAGCACCGTCCACACACAAACAAGAACTGCAACAGATAGAAATATGGAACGAAAGTAACCAAGCCAGCTATCCCACGACACGCCAGTGTCTTGCACAGAACTATGGCTGTAGCCGGGAAGCTTGAAAAAGTGCTTCTGCAGCCTGATTGGCCCAGTGCATAGCCACGTGGTCTAAATGATTCCCGCCTCTTCTCGTCATTGGTTAGCATTTTTAGTAGTCATACGAGGGGGGATAGTGTTCATATGAACGGATAATTACCAGCAAATGTAAGATATATATGTTAAAATAATAAGCTGATATCTATCGTAATACAGTCCAAACCAGAAAATTAACAACAGAACACAAGTATAATATTTTAATCAGCAGGACGTCCAGTTAGTTTCATAATGATGTTACAGTTGTTTATCTGATAAGGATTCTTCACCAAATAGTGTGGTGCAGTCCTGATAACACATGCAGCACATCCGCCTGACAACATAGGTCCGTGGTACGCAGACTCTGCATAAATACCGCTATGATTTATAAACAGAGATTGTTGCACTAAATAAACACAACATATCAGCTTGTTCAAACATGCAACAGACCAACAGAGTCGCAAGAACTTGTTTAGACCCTAGATCCCCTTTTCCACGCGTATTTCCCACTGGCTATCAGGAATTACATGCGTGCTTCTGGTAAAATGTAATGTGGTTCAGTAACCGACAATCAACACACAAAGCAACATATTTAATTGTTGAAGTATTTAAACATATGAAATGTCTACAGCAACAGTTTGTCCCTACTACTGAGAGCCTGGGGAACAGTATCGACACGTCTGACGAGTTTATCCAGACTTTAAGAAGTACATTTTACTGCACTCTTCATATTATGTCACTCGATTTTAGATCTATACAACTGAGAAGTATGAACAACTGAAAATCCCGTCTTATTCCATGTGACAACGCCGAAACAACATGTATCTATTACATTAACTAATGTTCATTTTAATGTTAAATTTTTATTTAATCACAAAAAAAGCAACTTAAGTAAAACAAAAGCAAAACAAAAAATCGTGATCTCAGTTTGGTAAAAGAAACTGTACAGGCTTTTACGTGTTTCAAGTAGTATTTAGCCTGATGATGAAATTTAGGGTCGAAGTTTTTTGCAATAGATAATACAAATAAAATCGTGCTCAACAATTTTTTACTCATTTAATGTAGCTATCTTACTCGAGTTTACGTAAGTACAAACGACTTTCTTTCAAAATTTTAATTTACCCCTGGCCCTATGTGAAATATTCAGTCCTACAAAATGACTGCTTATAGTATATTCGTATATTCAATTATTAATAATAACATGATTACAAAGTTGTTTCCGAAATTAGACTAAATATCATCATGTTCACTATCGTCGTCGTTACCGGCGCTTTGCCGCGCTCCGTATTTTGCCATTGCCTCCTTCCTTGCCATTGTTTTGCAGTAATACTTTATATTAATTCTTCAAAGCCTTTGTTTGGCATGCAAGATTGTGTTGATTTTGTTATTTTGCACTAGAAAGTGAATCAACAACTTAGTCGTCGCCATCATCACGTTATTATCTTCCTTCATAGGTTGACATTTCTACAAAACAGGTTATGTACTACGTTTATAAAATTTTTCAAGAGTTTACAAAATGCGGTACATCACGAACAACTTTAGCAGATCAATAATTATGTTTTGAAGAGGGTCATCTTTCAGTTTCCAACGCTTTGTCAACAGACAATGACAAGGCATGACAATTTAGTCACTAATTACTTGCAATTATTCACACATATTTGTCATTGACCTACTCTGTTACTTAAATCTTTTTAATAATAATCGAATCTATATATTGATTCGTATAAATTATTAACTAAAGAAGGTATTTTACTTAAGGTTTCGAACACTTTAAGATAAGAATTGGCGCCACGTTTATTAAAAAATTCGGAAGCCACTAATCCGACAGCCACTCAGCGCCATATCTTAATGAACCTGAATCCTCAGCTACACCGTTGTGGCCAAATCAGGTCCCATATCTCGGCATATGTCTTTCCTATGTGATATTACAGGCTTCACTATGGCATTGACATGCTTTATTATTTAGTTTTAATCAATGGAATGACAGCTTGTAGGATGGAAGAACAGTGGTGGATGACAGGGCATTTTCCCTTTGTCGCAGCCCCTAAATTGGCTTTGGGTAGCATCAGAGCTCCTATCTAATAACAACTAACAGTCTCCTTCAGTTCCTTTAATTCATTTTGTTTTCAAGTTCCTCGCACATACACGAGAAAATATCGACATATTTTAACGTTTCATACCACAGAAGTTAACACTTAAATAACTACTCTTTAACAGAGAATTCACATTAGGCCAACTCTCTCCCTCTCTCTCTCTCTCAAAAAAGGCAACTATTTTCGAAAATCGTAACGTATTCCCTTTACACTACACGCCATAAAACTCTTTGATGGAGGGGTGTTTGGTACAGTTCCACTCATTCTTATACTCGGCGCGTTAGATGGAGGTCAGTGGCTAGCTTCAAACCCCTGCCACTTTACCCCCGGATAAGAACCTGATATCTAACGAATAGGAGACTGTCTTAGCCCCAAAACCCATTAGCATGTTCTGTAAAAAAAAAAAAAGTCTCTTTCTTTTACCGGAATTCGAACCACGGACCATCCAACCCGTGACCTAACCACTACACCGAATACGCTATTCGGGGTCCCAATTAATTTCGAAAAAGACATTAATCCTCTGGGCTTTGAAATGGAGATGCAGGATTTTTTTTGTGAGGTGGGAAGTGAATATCATATGCACTTGGACGAATTTCATTGGAAGAGTTGCTATTGTCCAACACGCTACTTCCCCCACGCTACCGAACTGTACAAGCAGTTCCTCACCCCCACGTCTCACTAACACCCACCTTCAGGGCTCAGCATACCATTACTGATCTCATGCGCAACGACAACCAGTACAATCAAGAATTTCTTCATGAGGCCGGCGATGTAGCTGAAGCGACGTTGTGAAACACCGTCGCGACGCAAAATACTAGCCGTAATCCTGCCTTGTGTTTTTAACAACCAGAAAATTAACGTTGTGCAGCTCACGTCTTTATTATTTATTGCTCAAAAATTCCGTAATACTTTTTTTAAAAAAAGATAAAAATTGCAAAATATTGAAATGTTCTATATTTATCTCGCAAAGAGGTTGGTAACTCAAGTCACTCAATTATTATACCAATTACTGCACATATATAAAATTTATAAAATTTACACATTAAAACGCTTCGACATGTTTCGGTCCTAGGACCATCATCAGGGAGCCATATCGTCCTTGCTAAAGCCACACTATAAAAAGTCACATTAATTTCGCTGTACCAGTAGGGTATTGTGGCAGCATACCGTGTTGTGTTGTGTTGTGTTATGTTATGTTGGCATGCTGCCATAATACCTAACCGGTACAGCGAAATTAATGTGAATTTTTAGAGTGTAATTTTAGCAAGGACGATATGGCTCCCTGATGATGGTCCTAGGACCGAAATATGTAGGAGCGTTTTAATGTTTTAATGTGTAAATTTTATAAATTTTATATATGTGCAGTGGTTGGTGTAATAATTGAGTAACTCGACAACATGCACGGCGTAACAACGAAAATAAAAATTCACTGGTAAAATTAGACTGTACCTGGTATGTGCCCAAAAAGATAAAATGGTATCTGTGACAGCGGGTTTTACATTTGGTTTTTTCCTGATTGCAAGGTGGAGACTTTTAATGCGTGACTCCTGAACTTGAAAATTTGGTGACTGGTTGGGATAACACTTTCATTTTCGAGGGAGTTTGTCTTCAAGGACGTTATCCTGACTGATACTATAAATAATCGTCTTAGATATGCAGTATAAAGGAGCCCTTGGTCTGTACTTTAGTGCAGAGTTCGATTGGTCTACCACCCTCGCAATTAAAGTATTGAAAGACAATTTGCTTCACATTTTATGATTTATTTTTTATCTTTGTTCTTCCTTTCTTTCTTTCTTCCTTCCTCATCCTATATTTCTTTCTCCTTCCCGTCTCTCTGTCTCTTCCTTAGTAATTCTGAAGCAAAAGAAGTTTTCTGTTGCAGCATGGACCTCATGGGAATAATCCGCAACGAAACCTTCATCGATCGACCCTCTGATCTCTACGGAAGTCAGCTGCTACCCGTCAGAAACAGGCCAAGTGAGGGGATGGTTCATTCTCGTGTAAGACGCCCCTTTCACAGAGACTCCAAAACATATTCACAGGCTTATCGCGCCTTAGCCTGTTGTGTACTCTTATATATTTTACGACGGCTTCAGCTGCTTTGTTTAAATCGCATCGAATGATAAGTTCTTTAGTGAATAAAGAAATGGAGATGATGCACCAGGAAGCGGTCGTGGCCTGCTTTTACTTACTAGCCCAAAATTTGCCTGGATGGCCTTAAAATAGCCGGTCTTACTGCAGCGGTTTCAACCAAAACTCTGTAGAATGCTAAGCATGGCCCCTAACACGTGGACCGCGCCCTTCCCTTCTTACGCGTCAAACCACTGCACTAAATCCTGGCAGCGTTGCTCAGTCGGTCATTTCAATCTAGCGGCAGCAAAGGAGTACTCGTAATTCTGGTAGCTAAAGTAGCAATAACTAGGGGAGCGGTGTTAGTGGTATACGTACTTACTTACTCCATGGTACAAAGTCCTTCTTGCGCAGCTAACTGGTTTGCAGCTAGTCAAGAAATTCCCCGCATTTCACGGAAACCGACGGTTCATTACCGCACTCACAAGCCTCCGCCACATGTCTCTATCCTGGGTCAGCCCAATCCAGTCCATATACCCACATCCCACCTCCTGGAGATCCATCCTAATATTATCCACCCATCTAC
>Ga0136643_10010482_pt1 | contig 13699 bp, 12 predicted proteins | sample TergutLab28metaG_FD_96883 | JGI IMG/M metagenome (GOLD analysis project Ga0136643, IMG submission 96883) | Labiotermes labralis P1 segment gut microbial communities from Petit-Saut dam, French Guiana - Lab288 P1 (version 3) (version 3) | ecosystem: Host-associated > Arthropoda: Insects >...
ACTGGATTGGGCTGGCCCAGGATAGAGATAGGTGGCGGACGCTTGTGAGTGCGGTAGTGAACCTTCGGGTTCCGTGAAATGCGGGGAATTTCTTGACTAGCTGCAAACCAGTTAGCTTCTCAACAAGGACTCTGCACCGTGGAGTAAGTAAGTAAGTAAGTAATCCTGGTCAAGAAATTACCTGGTTTCGTGTGGTTACATGAAAGTCATTACTAATAACTAATAAGTGTTACTATTACTAATAGTAATACTATTACTGAAACATCATTTTTGTCTTCAAAAGTATCTTGTTAACACAATAAAGAAATGTAGCACGCAGTCTAAGATCAAGTCATTTGGGTATGTCAATCTTAATCCAGCTGAAGATTCCGCGAAATTTAGACGTTAAAATGGAGGTAATTCGGTATGACATTGTGCAGTTCGTAAAGTGTTAGCAACGTTTCGGAGAAACTAACTGCCTGTCTCTGCAGGAACCTCCAGATGGATGTAACATGTTCCCAACAAATGGTGACAGATACCAAAATACGCCGTGGTGCTATCTAGAACACCCCGACCTTTAAAATTTCGCAATAACTTGATAAAAAATTGTAATATATTTTATTAATATGAGAGAAGAATTTATACACACAGCTATATGATTACTTTTCCAGTGGCGTATGCAGAACTTTTTTTCGGAGGGGGTTCAACAAATTCAGTTGACGACAGAGGACAGAGAGAACGGGGTTCTGGGGGCGGTAGCCACCTAGTCAGGAGTTCTGAAGGCAGCTGTAATTTGGTACAAGAAATTTCATTTCATATAGTAAAATTTTATTATTTTTTGGTACTTTAAGACTATTTATGATGACAACCAATTTATTTGTCATTGCTAATGTAAAACAATTGCGAACCTAGGTAGTTTTAGAATTTTACTGCCTTTTTTCCCAACATCTTGGGGTGTTGACATCCTAAATTCAGCAATTTTTAACAGTTTTCACAATTGGGTTGAGTTTGGCACGATGTTGGAGGGTCTTCGGAATTTGGGGGGGGAGTGGATTTGAACCCCCCGAAACCCCCCTCGATACGCCACTGCATTTATCGTCTCATCACGTTTTATTAAACAAACACTGTAGATGATAAATAAGAGGCGAGTAACACAATTCTTTTGCGAAAATAGTACCTCACATTTTTTGAGACATCGATATTTCCTGCTCCCAGAAAACGTTAGCCCCTTTTCACATTTGTCAATTTCTCTCTTCCCGTCTTCTGTTATTAATTACGAAAACCGATATTTATACAATGTTAGAAATGGTACGAATTAAATTCGTTAGTTGGGCTAAAATTGTGTCGTTTACTTCGGCTTATGCTGCATTCCTCTTGATGATTAATCGGAACAACAAAGGATGATTTACTTGCAGCAGATGATAATTTGTTACGGAGATATCTAGTGTAAGCTCTAAAGTATCTCGGATTTTATATGTTCCCCGCATCCCCCTTTATCCCGAACATTATCCACTTTTTCAGCTTTCCGATTCAGCCCTCTTCTGTTCATTTTCGACACAATTCTTACCATGATATATTTCATACGGTCAACTCTGACGAACTTTTGGCATCCAAGAATAAAATTTAACTGGCGGATTTTTTTATTAGCTGATAATTTTAGCTGCCACTTTAATAATTCCATTCCAGATGGTGTCATTGGAATTTTTCATTGACATAATCCTTCTGGCCGCACTATGGCCCTGGAGTCGATTCAACCTCTAACAGAAATGAGTACCAGGAATATTTCCTGGGGGTAAAGGCGGCCGGTGCCTAGGTCTGACAACCTTAAACCTTCGTGTAACGATTATCTTGAAATCTGGGAGCCTCAATCTGCTGGAACCTCACGGCCTGTCCGGCCTGTAATGGGATTGCTTTACTTTTACCTTGCTTTAATTATTAAGATAATTGAAGCATCTTAGAAAATAGGGTGCAAGTTTATGAACTGGATTCATATGGCTTTTGATTGTGTCCAGCATCGAAATATTTTGAGTAAGGCAATACATTTTCGGGTTCCATAAGAGGCGGACTCTTTCTTGGGTCACTTCCGAATGACTCTCGTTTCATGCTGTAAGTGAATGCAATTCATCGCTTGAAAACAAATTTTTTTGTTATTTTAAGTCGAAGTAGAGGAAAATAATTTTCATTTGTCTTTTACTGACATCTTCTCATATCACCATATCTTAAAACATTACCATCTAAAACAGAAATCAAAAGCGTTATCCTTTTGAAACCTACTGTTTTTTTCTATTAATGTCAGAAAAACAACGATTATTTCCTTATACAGCGATAAGAAATGGTTTTAGTAACTCCAGACGTGAACTGTTTACTGCGCGGCACGACATCAATGTTTAAGTACTGTACAGGTTAAACTTAGTCCTTGAAAGGTCAATTGTCATTTGTATTTTATTATCCACACCAATAAATGCAAAACATTTTTATTAATATTTGATATGTCGTCAGTACGGCATATAAAATATTATATATATATGGCGAATTTGTTGGTGTGGATAATAAATCGAACAAGCTGCACGGTGCATACATCAAAAATGTCATTTACTATATTGAAGACGCAAGAAACCGAATCATCGAAAATTTTATAATATTCATAGAACTGCTAAATTGTTTATTACATACCAACATACGCACAAATAAGTAGTGTAAATTTATATTAAAATATTCCGACACGTTTCGGTGTTAATACACCATCTTCAGGGAGTTTGCAGTTGTGTTAGCTGAAGTCGTTAATCATTAAATGACAAAATACAATATAGTAATGTGTTGTTATCATGAAATCTTGGTAAATGTGGCTGCACATGTATTTTGTCTTTTAATGATTAGTAACTTTAGTTGACACGACTTATAAACTCCCTGAAGATGGTGTATTAACACCGAAACATGTCGGAGTATCTTAATATAAATTTACACTACGTATTTGTGCACATTTTGGTATATAATAAACATTTTATTATTCAATATACATTATATGAGCATAAAAGTGGCAGAACTTGAAGCACTGAAAACTCTTTGGCTCCGAAACCATCACATATGAAAATTCAATTCCTAAATCACAGTAAACACATTGGTTCTGTTTCACAAATAATAAATACACAGCTTGGGCATTTTGTAGTGTGCCTGAAATGTAAACATGTGATACACACACACACACACACACACACACATATATATATATATATATATATATCACGTCTCCCTTGAATCACAGCCCCGGACCATGTAACATTCCATTTCTGTGAATCTTACGTGTCCACGGACCTAGCACTTCTCTTACTCATGGACTCCGCTTGGTTTACCCACATCAATTTTAAAAGGTTAAATCTAAATTAGAAGACTTTAATTTATCCTTAGTGATCAGTAACTTGAGAAAAATTCAATTCGGAGGTCTCTGATTATCAGGACTTGTCTCTTTGTGTTTAAATTAGCTTCATTATTTTCCTAACTGCAAACGTTATATTGGTGTATTCTTACGCTGAGCCCATGAAAAAAGAAAATCATAAGGTTGATATTACGTTTAGGTTTATTTCGAAATTTTGCATCCTCATACATATTTTTATGCTTAAACCTTTTCATGACCAAAGCTTAGATTTTTTTTATTCTATTCCCAGCACATCGAGGGATCTGAGTTCAGGACTTTATCGACTCCCGAGTCGTGTGGGTTTTGCGGCAAACGAAGCTCTGGACAGAGCAGTTCGTATACAACCTCAGGGCAAGTAACTGATGTAACCAGACGTAAAACACTGTGCCTACGCGTCACTATATCTCGGTATTCATGGGGCCGGGGTGTTGTCACTGAAAACGATAAGAAGAGGATCGAAAGAACACGACCCTGAACATGAAGGTTTCCGGTACATGTCGTGGATCCTAACGTGCCTGAGAGCAGAAAATAACCGATTGTTACATCACACATGGACACTTGCAACACAGTGATTCCAACGGAACGAGACGTCCCTCACAATACAGCACTTCTTTCTAATACTGAGCTTTAAGCAAACAAAGATGGCGTCATGCTTTTGGGTTTACAGTCTTGACGACTGGAACATTTCAGCTGGCGACAGATAATGTCCGACATGTTAGTAAACTAATATCTTGTGTAATTACATAACTCTTACATTACCTGTATCGTTTAGAACATTTTTGGAGATTCTCCAGCCAAACTTACAGTGAATTTACTTGGCCGAAAACAAGACGCCATTTTGACCGCAGCATAATATTTACGAACAAAATGGCATCCTGTCACAGATCCATCAGTAACACTGTTTACAATTATCTAATAGTTTTTCACAAAGTTAAGACGAGAAAAATAAATTGTTTCTTTTTTGACTAAACAATGTTGACCCTCTACAGTAAGTTTTAAAAAAACCGTTCTTTAAAAAAAAAATCCGTTTTTTTTTGTTTCCATATATCAGCATGCCACCAGTTAACACACATTTATTGATACGTTTCTGTAACAGAAAGAATTTTCGTTACCATATAATATCAGTTTACATTAAAAACATTGCCAAAAACGGAAACAATTTACATGAAATAACATCATTACCTGAGGTCTGTGATTTGTTACAGAATTCCTTCTTACAAATCATTAATCCGGTTTCTTGTCAAGGCTGCACTGTACACACAATATGTGACCACTCTTCGTGTTTGCGAATTCAAATACAGAATCGCGATAGAAGGGATTACAGAGAAGGAGATTTACAACTTGTATTGACATGAACTATGCGTGCTTAGAGTTCGGAGTCGCTGATAATGTGGGGAGGAATTACCTGTGTAATTTGAGGTAACGTGAGGCGGCAGAACACGCAAATTGTTTGATCGAAAATAGTCATACGGCATTCTTTGTAGTTACATAACACCTCTAACTGTTATATTCTGCTTCAACAACCATTTAAAATCACCCATTGTAAAAAGACTTAGCAGCAAAATTGCTCTACTTGTTATATTTATATACGCTTTAGTGTCGGTCCCAGTGGACGCGCGGTCTAAGGTGTAGGTCTACGGCCTCTCGCTTGCTGAGATTGTGGGTTCGAATCCCGGCGGGGGCATGGATGTCTGTTTGTTGCGAGTGTTGTGTGTTGTCAGGTAGAGGTCTCTGCGACGAGCTGATCACTCATCCAGAGGAGTCCTACCGAATGCGATGCTTCGTTGTGTGTGATCTAGAAACCTCAAGAATGAGGAGGCCATGTCCAGTGTTGGGCTGCAGTGTCACAGGAAAAAATATATATGTGTATATACGCTTTAGTGAAGCGGTAGGGGCACGTGGTGTTGCAGTTGGTTGACGCATTGCGCTACAAGTGGGGAGGTCGCGGGTTCGATTGGAATTTTTCATTGACATAATCCTTCCGGCCGCACCGTGGCCGGGAAGTTGACTCAGCCTCTAATAGAAATGAGTATCAGGAGTACTTCTTGGGGTAAAGACGGCCGGTGCGTAGGGATGATAACCTTACCACCTTCATGTGCCGACTGTCTTGAAATATGGGAGCCTCAACCTCCTGGAAACCTCAGGTCCTGTCCAAACCTCTAATGGGTTTGCTTTTCAGTGCAACGGTGGCCAAACAGTCGATCGTGGCCGCTTATTCCTCTCTATCAAAATTTACATATCGCCTCAGTACAAACCATAGCTCTCCGTAAACCAGTAGTTTCTTTTTTGATCGACCTACCTCTGCGAAGAAGCCTTCTGTCTGATAAAGACAAATCAAGATAACGAAACTCTCTGACCAATGGACATTTAAAATACTCCCTTCACTTTTGCCCAAGTAATTATGAGCGCTATATCAGCAAGTTATCGCAAGATATACAGGGTCGTGCGTCAGCTTCGCAATGGGGCGGATAACGGAGACCGCATTTTAATTATTGCAAACTGTTTTAGGTAGAGAAAATAAATTTTTAATAAATGAAATAATTGTAGCTTGGTATGTTGGATGTTATTAGGCTATTTCACTTTTCTCTGCATATTGGATCTATTATTAAAACATTATATATTATGAGAGATCGTCAAAGATTAGATAGCCAAGTCCACAAGTCTGGCCACCTCTCGTTTGGACAAATCCATTATCAAAAATGTAGCAATATAATACCTACAGTATACAGTACATAGTTAATTGCTCTATACCTACTGTATACCTATTTTTGGCCCACCCTGTATAAGGACTCAGTGCGTACCGCGCAGTAAACACTCTCCACCTCGGTTATACAAAACCAATCTGTTAAAGACGTATAAAGTAAAAGTCACTGTTTGTTCTGAGAGCCAAACAAAACACATAAATGCAATGTAATCACCATACAGAATTGTTGAATGTTAAAACCTGGTAGTAAGGAAAGCAATATGCAGGCTTTAAAACCTTAATGTCACAAGATATACCAACACGAGGCCTATGATTGTTACGTGCCAATTAAATACAATTCAACACGCAATCCAAAATTAAAAATATAGAACACAACCATGTATGAAATATATTGACAGAGGAAATGCATCAAAATAAAGAGGGGATTTTCTGCATCTTCCTGCAAATCGTAATCTTTTCTACCGGAAACATAACAAGTTGGGTTTCTCTCAGTCTTCCATTTTCAATACATGCTTTGGCCAGAAATTCAGTTATAGAACATGACGGTAATCAAAACAGTCAACACTACTACATTTATTGTAAACATATAATTGTTTTTATAAAATCGGTACGTGAGTCTAATCATCATGAATCATCATCAGGCCAAAATATTGATCAGAAAAGGCTACTGTTTTATAATGCAGACAATTTTGGCCCTTTTACGAGCGATTGTTATCATATTGTTATCATATTGTTATCATATTGTTATCATATTGTTATCATATTGTTATCATATTGTTAAATAATTTAAGGGGATTTTTTCTATCAAAGCAATAAAAGAATGTTCTGTGAGATTAGAGAAAGTTTTACTTTCTTATATTCCGTTTCATTTTTTTACATGACGTAGAGTGAAAAGTCCCTTAAACGGAAACTGGACTTGAAGGAAGCCTGACATTCGCGGAAAACATTATCAGTCCCTAGGATGTGGAATGCTGAGGATCCAAACCGCAAGTACGTCTACTCGTATGTAATGATAACAGTTTGTAAGGGAGAAACGTTCGGTCCTTTGCTGTTCCGTTATACGCATGTTTCTCTGTCTTGTTTTTCAACACTGACTTCAAGTAATATTCTTCCAAACCGCAAGTACGTCTACTCGTATATATCACATATGCTGCCCCTGTTTGCAGCAACACATCATCCTCCAACTATCGCCGACTGCAAACTTTATAGTCCAAATGTCTCCGCGTTATTGGCAACTACCCCAGGCGCACCCCCATTCCACGTCTTCATTCCACATTAACCTTTAGGCACCATGCATCCTATATATAGGACAAACGTTCCGTCCTCCCCAGAGTGCGCTCTTTATATATTTAGTCAACAAATACATTTAACCATTTTTTTTAAACTTTCTCCGGCCATCTCCGTTTATCCCTCCACAAAATATCGTGTATTTCCTAATGTTACCCTCCTTGGTTCATAAAATATTCACATTTTACATAAATGGTCTGATAAACTGTAAATGTCCAGCTCCAGGGCCAAAGGGTTAAACGTCCCACCTATCCGCGACTTCATTTATCGTTTGACCGCTAACTTTTTCGACAGTTGTTCTGCCCACCCTAACCCCCTCGTCCGCTCCATAAGAAACTACTCTCTAGCTGACCTACATCGCCAGTATAAGAAATACGTACACAAACGACCCAAGCACCTTCTCCTCTAACCATTCTCCCAACTACCACAGTGTTATACTCTAGCCGAACTGATTACCTTGCACATAACACATAAACATAGGAAACTTATACTGTTTTAATTAGCTTACCAGAAGCCGCAGTGTTTTTTCTGTTCCTTTTTCACTGCCGTTATTTACACCTATATTTATATACATATTATTCATTTTCACTTGTTCCATAAAGTACATATTTATTGAAAATGGTTACAGGAACAATTTTGTAATTTATCTTTGTACACCTTGTATATACTGTCTGTGCTATAAATCTCTTTAAAAATAATTCGTATGTAATGATAACTGTTTACAAGGGAGAAGCGTCCGGTCCTTTGCTGTTCCGTTATACGCAATGTTTCGCCATCTTGTTTTTCAACACTGACTTCAAGTAATATTCTTCCAATCAAATTTCTTCTTTCACCGCGTACTTGTCATTTCTCCACTTTCATTACCAACCCAAGTTGTCACACAGAATACATGACTGCCAGAAACAATGTCATAAGAAGCTTAAGTTTATCAATGACAGATCCCACGTGCGCCGACTCGTATCGAGTTGAAGCTCCACGTATTTCCGAAAGAATGGTATATGTGGCCGGAAAATGTCGCTGTTATCAAAGATAGGATTAAAATGTGCCATGTCCGATTTGTTGGACAGAGATCCTTCATCACGGGCAAACTAAAATCAATTGGCAATTAGGACGGCTGCCACATTTACCACTGCGTTTCACCGCAGTTGGCAGCTTAATGAAAAACAAATACGACCAATGGACGTGTTTGCTGTCCCAACTTACTGTTACAACTCACCGATACTAACGTGGCCCGTTAGAACACTACATGAATAAAACTCGTCTAAGAGCAACGGGCTCGACAAATACCAGAGAAAAGTTAGATATAGCTTCCTTTGTCTTACAATGTTCATTCCATGGTGTTTACAAACTTTCCGTGTCGCCCAGTTCTAAATCGATTAGTTATTTCTATGTAATATAAGCCTCAGACTTTCCTGAAAATAATTAGATCAAAAATTTTTCATTTTTGGCAGCGAATATTCCCGAAAACTGAAACTTCTTAGAGGTTGTATATAATAGGGATGCTGATAAGTCCTCAGCCCGACCAGGAAGGGAACAAGCTCGGAAGCATGTCAGGGACGCGCGCGTTTTCAACAAAATCGAGACGCGAGCTTTCATCAAGTTTCTTTTCCTGCAAGGCAAGGCGCCGAAGGAAATTCACGCCGTTCTGACAGAAACATTAGCTTGTTTCCTTCATGGTGGGATAAGGACTTATCAGCGCCCCTGTACAACCAATGGGAATCGAATTTTTCTTCTGCTGTGCCATTAACTGGAGCTAGAACTGGCTTGTGTGTGTTATATGTGTTATTTAACGACATACTGAGCTGCTGATATTAAGTTGCATCTTTGATCGAAAGATTAATGACTACGCAGCATTGGTGGGATTATACCGAGAAGGAGAAACCGAATACTCAGCCAAAAAACAGCCCCAATGCCTCTTTGCTCAACAAAAATCTCACATTTACTTTTTTTTGCATTCAGCCCGAACCAGCCCCTTGGAAATGTGGGTCGAATGATCATTTCAGTCATTCAATCCAAAGTCGTCTTACGACTCGTCCCCAGCACCTTCCCACACGAGTTATTCAAATTCCTAGTATCCTCTGTGTTCCTTAAAGTCTTCCAGTAGCTGCCTACTTCTTCATCCTCGTCTTCCCATCACTTTTATCCTTTTCTGTATGTTCCCCCATCAAAGTGTTTTAGAAGGCAGTTCCTACAGAAGACCGCTAAGTAACGAAATAGGGTATAACTGAAGGAGTTTGCGTTTTTTTATATTACTACTAATCCACCGAAAAATCTGACACTCCACGGTTTATTCTTCCGAAAAAACTGTTGTTTCGTACCGAACATTCTTGTGTAAAACAGTGGCGTCTTCTCTGATAAAGCCAATTAATTCAAAGCTTAAGAATGTGTTTCTGTCTTTCCTGAGATTTTCCTGTAGCCCAAAACCATTCTATTGATTCCGGTAGAATTTTGTTGCGAGGATGAACAAGAAAATATTGTGCTCTGAAATAATCATCCTTTATTTGAGGCTAACGTCAAACGTACCAGACTTACGAAACATGTCGAATAAAAAACGAAGTCAGCAAGCTAACAAATATATAATAATATAATATAATATAATATAACATGACACAACACCATATAAATATAATATAATATATAAAATGACTATATCTATAACAGTATATGAGTCATTTTCATTTAAAATTTTTTGGAAAATGTCTGACAGCATAAAATGACAAATGTGTAGTTTTGTAGGCAACCTGCCATACAGCTACAATACACTTCTCTTATTGCTTATCTACAGTCGCATTATTTCAGCCGGGACAAATTTGTCGATATAGTAAGTGCGGTAGAGGCTGCAAGACAAAAAAAGCTACAATCTGGTTCCCTGAAAACATGATAAATCCCTTCTGCAAACCTTCTAGACCACCGTCTCTGTCCACTTAGCCTCTACATAATCAAGTGTAAGGGGGACTACTTCCTTGGGGGGGGGGGAGGTGGAGTGTCGCTGCCGTGGCCTTGATCACTCATCCACCATCCAACACCGAATTTACGTATCTATTTCTTTTCGTTTATCCAAATTTGATTTAATATTGTCCTTCTAATATACTTAAATTTTTGGCCTTACATTTTTCGAGCTGTGACTTAAAGTTGCAAGTATCACTATGCCAGAACACCAGACCGGGGGGTTTCAAACACGAAGCCCTAGGCTTGCATGAGGCCCACCATTTCCCTTAAGGCGACTCTCATGTCTGGTAGAGCGTAGAATCGTTTTAATTTAAGTAATCACAATTCTTTCTTGTAAACGGTAGATGGGCTGGGCATGTCGAATGGGTGAGGAGAGGGGGGTGTATAGGGTCTTGGTGGGGAAACCGAAGGGAAGGAGACCACTGGAGATACCTAGGCGTAGATGGGTGGATAATATTAGGACGGATCTCCAGGAGATGGGATGTGGGTATGTGGACTGGATTGGGCTGGCCCAGCATAGAGAGAGGTGGCGGACGCTTGTGAGTGCGGTAATGACCCTTCGGGTTCCGTGAAATGCGGGGAATTTCTTGACTAGCTGCAAACCAGTTAGCTTCTCAAGAAGGACTCTGCACCATGGAGTAAGTAAGTAAGTAAACGGTAAAGACTGAAAGATGTTAGAGATCTTGAAACGCTTACCCACAGTACACGCCCTCAAACATAAGACAAGTAAGTTAGTTTAGAAATTTGACGATTTGAACATCTTTCAGTTGTTATGAAAACTATCAATTATTTTTAAAGCCATGTTCAATTGGAAACAATTTACAGTGAAACCCGGTTATAACGACATCGGCTTATACGACACCTCGTCTATAACGTCAGATATTTTGTGGTACCAATTAATTCCTCGCTGTTAAATGTAACATTATAATCTTCGGTTGTAATAACACTCTTTGAAAACAAGACAAAATATTCAGCCCCTTTAACGACATTACACCCGAAGTGGACTGCACTTAAGTTCTTTTTTCTCGTACAATGACGTAAGCCAGCCTTAGTTTCTAAAATCAATAGTTTGTCCCGTGCATAATTTTGATTTGAGAACCGCGAACAATGCCTAATATGTCAAGACAAAACGTACAACGTATGCTCTTACCGAAAATTTAATCTCTGTAGCGAATTCCTTACAGTATCCCATCAAGACTCCCAATTGCATGAAACTTCTCAGAAACTTGGGTATCTCCGACGATCTAACAACTAACTGCAGCTCAAACACCGTACATCCTAATTCAACCCATTTCACTTGCGCAGGTACCCTAAATTCACGTCATTAAGTACGTGTAACAGAGTGGCGCGCCCACTCTAAGCTGGCGTCCGTCACAGCACAAGCCTGTTTCAAAACACTATACAACGGGAAGGTATGGCCCATTGCAGTTAATTTTTGTGGTCGAATTTTAAACGTTCTGTTCAAGATATCAGATTGAATTTCGCTTTCTTACTACTGCCGAAGGAACTGTACTAGCAGGAACTTTCCTGTAAGATTTGTAAAATGCGGCGGAAGAATTAAAATGAACTACCTTCATTAGCCATTGTCGCATGCGTGACGTCATATGTCAGTGATTTACAGTGTTATGACAGACTGGTTCGGGGCTATGATGGATAACTTTGTTACATGAAAGCAATGTCTGACGTGTGGGGATTATTGACATGTAACACAGCTCTTCGAGGTGAAAATAACTAATTACCAAATAAACAAAATCACGTTAACGATGGATATGGATTGGAATGGGGGCAGTCTGCCCTTTGTATAGAGTGTCGGAAATAATAGTTCTGAGAATTAATATAGAACACTGCAAATCAATACTAACATATTATAGTCCAATTCGTGAAACTAAACCTAAATGAATATTATAATTAAAAAAGGTAAAGTGCACCATTGTACAGGCACTGAGTCTCTGTTCAGAGGGAGAAGAGCTATAGCTGTACTCATTTTTGACCACGGCACTACAATGGGGTAAGTGGTCAGCAGCACGCCCCGGCCGCTCTTTACCCCCGGTAAAGAACTGGTACCCATTGTAAGGAGGCTGGGTGGGCCCCAGAACCTGTATGGACAGGTGCGGTAAATCTCGCCCCACCGGAATTCGATCCCCGGACCGTCCAGCCCGTAGCCAATCGTTATACCGACTACGCTACCGGGCCCACGATTATTATATGTACGATTTAAATATACACATATGACCACACGCACATGCAAATGTACGTGGAAAGTATTTTTCAATTTTTCCAAAATTTAAAATTTTTAAATTTTTCGGAAATTTAAATTTTTTAAAATTTTTTCCGAAATTTAAATTTTTTTAAAATTTTTTCCGAAATTTAAACTTTTTACAAAATTTATAATTCTGGGCTGGAGAGCAATTCAGGTAGTTTACACAATATCTGACAGGAATGGACTTCCTCCTTGTTTTGGCGCAACAATGAAGTCGTTCTCTATTTTATTGAAAATTTTTATTTTCTGCTCCCAAAATTACAGAAGAACATAAACTACGACCAGGAACATGAAATGAATTCTAAAAGAAGATTTGAGTATAATTTTAACTTCAGTGTCAGCTTATCACATACTAGTCTTTGTTTCACTATTTTAAGGGGGCTAAATAGTGAAAAATGACAATGATGATGCCAATAATTTTAACAAATTTCCATCAGTTCATCGAAGCTATCTTACTTACTTACTTACTCCATGATGCAGAGTCCTTCTTGAGAAGTTAACTGGTTTGCAGCTAGTCAAGAAATTCCCCGCATTTGACGGAACCCGACGGTTCATTACCGCACTCACAAGCGTCCGCCACCTGTCTCTAACCTGGGCCAGCCCAATCCAATCCATATACCCACATCCCACCTCGTGGAGATCCATCCTAATATTATCCACCCATCTATGCCTAGGTCTCCCAAGTGGTCTCCTTCCCTCCGGTTTCCCCACCAAGACTATATACACCCCCCTCTCCTCACCCATACGCGCCACATGCCCAGCCCATCTCATTCTTCTCGATTTTATCGCCCGCACAATATTGGTGAGGAGTACAAATCATTTAGCTCCTCGTTATGCAATCTCCTCCATTCCCCCGTTATCTCGTCCCTCCTAGATCCAAATATTCTCCTATCTAAGTAATCTATGAATCCTAAATATTAAACAGCTCTTTGTGATAATAAAATTATCTTAAAACAAATTTTAATAATAACGATAATTACTTAATTTCGCCCACTGGCTGAGGGCTGAACAGTCCGGGATCGAAACCCGGTGGGGACGAGATTTCCCGCCCGTCCAGACCGGCCCTGGGGCCCACCCAGCCTCCTATACAATGGGTACCGGGTCTTTC
>Ga0136643_10010485_pt1 | contig 13698 bp, 12 predicted proteins | sample TergutLab28metaG_FD_96883 | JGI IMG/M metagenome (GOLD analysis project Ga0136643, IMG submission 96883) | Labiotermes labralis P1 segment gut microbial communities from Petit-Saut dam, French Guiana - Lab288 P1 (version 3) (version 3) | ecosystem: Host-associated > Arthropoda: Insects >...
ATATATATATATATATATATATATATATATATATATATATATATATATATATAGGTGTATATATATATATATATACACACACACACACACACACATATGTATGTGTGTGTGTTCGTTTTTTCAGCTTTTGGACCACTTGTTCGATTTTACTGAAGTATATTTAAATATTGGTATGTCGTTAGAGGATGATTCTCTCCAAGGGTCGTAATTTTTTATTTTTTACGACCATTATGAATAATGTAGCGAGTGTAGTAACCTGTCAGGTGCAAGTTAGTATCACTTAGGATACATGCGTAATTGTATAACGTCCCTGACTAAGATGTGAGCTTGTATTACTCGGGACATTTGTGGTTTGTATCTGGGTTATTGCAGGTTCCATTCGGAGCAAATGTTGGCAGCTTGGTTACAGAAGTGCGAACGATAGGGTTTTAATTCCCCACTACTCTGTTCAGCCTACTTCATTCCCTTAAAAAGACCAACAAGTAGACATGTGAGATTACTGCACTCAGAGTTCCCCATTTCAACTTCTGAACCGTTCGATTGATTTTCGCAAAACTTAGTACGGCAATTATGCCTCTGCAGCCAATCCAAGCGCCTCCCCATTTAATTACCTACAACCGATATTAACGACATGACAGACGTGCGAACCTGTGAAGTGGAAAGTCGGCTTTTGATTTCATCATGGTGAAAACCTCTCACTCATGGGGACCCAAAACTTTTTTTTTTTTTGGTACGGGGAAACCCCGTAATACAGAATCCGGCTGGTGAGTAAAATTAAAACTCCTCTGTAGCACTAGGTCGGATACAGAAAAAAATCTAAGCGATTAACTGTAGAATTTTCTGCATGGGCCGGCTGGTAGTAAATAAATTTATATTTTCTTTACCTTTGTAAATGTAGCAAGCGTGACTGTATATATTAATATGTGAGTACTGAAATTCGTGTAAATAATACATAAAATTTCATTTTCTACGTCACAGAGAACAAGTCCTTCTTATCATCAATACCACGCGTTTAAAGCTGCTACAGCGAATATTCGCACTGCGTTCAGAGAATCATACAGGACCCATACACTAAATACACAATGTTGGCAAAATGCAGTATTTAAATGTAACAGCAAGTGGCACGCACATGCGCTGATCACTGCACTTTAAACGGTTAGTGTTGCGTGCCTAAGTGATTTAATTGTATTACATTATTTACAGAGCAAAATATGATTGTATGTCTTAAATGGTTCATGACCGTGCATTGGTAACTGATTATGAGAAATATGGCCAGCAAGTGCGTATACATATATGTAAATTTACTGTATGTTAAAATATAAAATTATGATAAAATTATATGTGCTGAGTTGCGTGTTGTCATTCCGTGTACATGGGTGGTGACATCTCTTTATATCTGTAAATTAATATATTTTGACGTTCTTTGTAAAATATCTTTCTGCGAACACCTCCATGAAGATGGCCACAATAGGTTCCCTAAACGTGTAGGAGGCTACGATGCTCGTAATACAATAAATTTTCATATTTGTATATGCACTTGTTGGTCGTATTTTTATAATGATTTTATGTCTTTTCAAGTAGGGAAAGAAGTTTATGAATTCTGTCCGGAAATATTTGTTGCTATCACTTTTGAAATTTCATAAATCCTAACATTATTATTATCAGCGTTTGGAGAGAAAGTACGGTCTTCATCGCTATATACGCCTCTCCTTCATACGCACCCTGTGTTCCTCATCCACTTGTCAGCTCTAGGTAGACGCATTTAATTATATTTGTTCCCTTCCTGAAGCTCCTCTCGTCGGAAAAAGCATAGCAGACCGTCAGTAGAGGAATTAATCAGTGCTCTGTTTCCCAGAACTGGAGCATGTTGCTGTGTGTACATCCGATATACAAGTAGACAATTGGAACTAACTCAACGGTAGTACGTTACAGTTGTTTTATGCCTGTACTGAACAGTCAAAACGTATATCATATACTGTCAGAAAAATGTACGTACCGTATGATCACGTACAAAACGGTGCAGTAAATGGACGTTTCTGTGAAAATTTCTGATTTGGTGACACGGGCGAGTAACGTCGGTAGATATCTGTGCACTGTGGTTTTCATCGCTGCGGTTAACCAGTAACTATTCTGGTGTGGTAACTAATGTCAATATCTAAAACCTTCGTTTGTATACCGTACTAAATGGTATGTTTATATGACAGGCTGCTCGCTGTGAAGAAACTTTCTTTTCTTTGAAACTGGTATTATTTATTTATTTACTTATTTATTTATTTAACAAGGCTGTCAGTAGCTCAGGACTGTGCAGCGTCGAATATTAAGATGACTAGTGACTGGAATGGGTGTGAAATGACGCGGTCGTTGCGTGATTTAAGGTATCATGGAATTTGCCTTCAGGCACAGAGGAAAATCACGCAGGACTTTGGTCAGGATATTCGGTGTCACAGCCGGTATATGAGCTACGAACCATGCAATACAAGAGGGTTGTTTGACTGTGCATCTTCCTCATGAAATAATGTGAAATGCCAACATGATGCAACAAGATAATTTTATTGATGTATTCTTAGCTCTACACGTTTCGGGCGCATACGCCCATCATCAGGAGCATTAGATGTTGAGTTGCAGCATATGGTTTTCTGCACCGAGTTTGTAGATGGATGGTGGTCTTGAGAACCGCTGCGTAGGTCGTGTGTACGGTGCGGATGGTGCACGGCACCATCGCACTGCACACACGACCTACGGAGCGGCTCTCAAGACCACCATCCATCCATCCATCCACCCACAAACTCAGTTCAGAAAACCATATGCTCCAACTCAACATCTAATGCTCCTAATGATGAGCGTATGCGCCCGAAACGTGTAGAGCTAAGAATACATCAATAAAATTACCTTGTTGCATCAAGTTGGCATTTCACATTATTTCATCCGATACAAGTCGTTTGAGCCGTCTTGTTTAGCGCGAAGTGTTTTTTTATGATCGTACTAACTGGAGCACTTCCAGATCTTTGGCCCCCAACGTGAGAGAGCAGTGTTCCTGCTTTTGGTACTAAGGTCAAGTCATGGCATGACGATTTTGTTCTAAGCACTAACAGCTCTTCACAGCCTCTGTGAACCTAGGTTGTTTCAAGATTTGTACACGGAAACAGTAACTGTCATGACTTGCGATACTGAATATCTAGGCCCAATTTCTGTGCATAAATTTCTACTGCACAGTGCCACCGTTCCCAGCACAGAGTCCTTCCTGGGCGTATATACGGCAGTCTGTCGCCAACACCTCGTATTTGGTTTTTGTAGCCTGTGTTTTTAATTTGCCTGTGACTCAGAAAGAGGGTGACCGCAACAGTAATAATCTTTATGGCTTATTTGACGACGCTCTCAATAACGCAGGATACATAACATCCAGAATAGTATGATTGGAAAAGGTTTTGAAGGGAACGGTTGTCGCCTTAGTGAAGTACCGCATTTTCCTGCATAATGTTTGTGTTTGTGAAGCTGCAGGCAACGTTGGCAGCGATTCCCCTCGCCACTGATTTATTTCCCGCCGCGAATTTTCGCCCAGCAGCGTAACCCTTACGGTTGCCGAGAGTTAGTTTTCAGCAGTATGGCTCTTAGTTGGGCACTTAACTATTTCAAATCCGACGTTTTTTTCTTTTTCATTTCTTAGCTTGGGATTCAAAACGTGAGAATTTGAACCGTAAAAAGTTCAAATTTACTCCATAACCTGCCATTAAAACACGGAGGGGGTGGGTAGAGGTATAACTACTCTTTCTTTAACGGCGCTATATAGGTTGGGTGTTTAAAGTCACGCCTCGGCCACTTCGTCCCGGTAATGACCCCCTACCCTTTGTGTGTGGAGGAGGAGGGGCTGGGTGTGCCCCAGGGTCGGCCTGGACGAGTGCACGAAATCTCGCCCCCCATTGGGATTCGATTTCCGGACGATCAAGCTCGTAGCGAGTGTCTGTACCGAGTACCGGCCCTCAATAATCGTTACCATGGAAGTAAATTTCCTTGCAAGGGGTGTTAGGTGTACTGGTTGTTCCTTCCTGCTATCTTGTCTACATAAAAATGACACCAGACGGAACTTGGCGTGTTGTAGCTGTTTGCTGTTCTGCACGTGAAGGACGCTCAGAAAACAGACTAGCGCAAGGAGCATGTTGAAAACGGAAATTGGTCTGCGTGGACTGTGCTAAATGACACTCCTATTAGAGAAGTGGCTGCTGACTATAGTAATGCTACGGAAAGAAGTCCCTTAGGTCTACCCCTTCGACAGACCCCCCTCTTCCGTCCGTCCTTGTGTTCCCTCGAATGGTCTACTCATTATGTGTCACATAGTTGTTAGAAGTGTTAGCCACATTATAATCTTCGCAAACGACAGCCGCTTTGGTGTGACGGACTTAGACTATCGGATGGGCGATTGGGGTTTGCATCTCTGGGTAGAGTGCGGTAATCTGTATTTCTTACCTGCTTCAGCATATGTATGCGGAGTAGCCTGTGCAGACGTTCAAGGAGAGTTCGCGATGATAATAGTTACTGTTGTGCCGAAACTTAATTTCTTGAAGTCGCGTAAATCTTATGAAGATGAAGCCCCACCCGTTCTATATCTGGAAGTAACTGGAGGTTTGACGCCCTTAATCCAAGAGAAAAATCTCATTACTCTTGGTATAGGAAAGAGGGTCGACCCTGAGACCTTTCTAGATGAGTTCACGAAGAGAGAAACTCCTGACTACCGACGGGATTTTCACCCATTCGGTCTATCCCTAACCTTCCACTCTCCTCATAAGGCCGTCACGACTGAATTAAAAGTTATTATTATTATTATTATTATAAGTCGTGTAGCGTACTTACAAATACGTAATGCCCATTCCGTGACATATAGCCCTATAATATACCTAGTGATACTACACCATTGCATACGAATTGTTATAATTTTATTGAGCCACCTTCAAAATAATACTGTATCTACTTGTAGCAAAAAGGCTTATTAAATGCATATTAAATAAGCGATCCTTCTTAGCGCTCAGTGTCGTCGCGACGGATATTTATAATTTTATAAATGTACATTAACTTATCACCATGGGCGCACGTGAAGAAAAGTAGTCAGTGTCTTAAGTACGATGATGAAAGCCAATTTTTTCCGCACATTCCCTACCTCGTAATATGGTTTACTTTGCGAAAGAAGAAATGCTGCTTGGTAGAACGGGGTATGTCGGTGCAATTTGTGTACTGGTCTCACTCCCTTTTCATCTGACTCCACATATTAAAATATGTGCATTGTACGGCTGTAGTGAGTCTTACGTGGTTGAGTTTTGTTCACCCAGTTTCGCAAAGGAAGGCGGTCAATTTTGCGTGGTCGGTATAGTGACGAGGCGACGGACTGGGCGACCCAAGAATCGGAGTTCGATTTCCCGCGTGGTCGGAGATGTTTATTTTCCACGATGTTTCCGCAGCTGGGGCCCAGCCATCCTCCTATCCAAAGTGTACCTGAAATCGCCCCTGCGGGCGTTGAGATAACAGCTTACTCCGATCAAGTACCGAGGTTAAGAAGAGCTGGAGGTGTGCCTTACTTAATTCTTAACACGACGCTTAAATGAAACACAGGTCACCTATTTTACCACGGTCGCTAATGTAGTACTGCAGTAGACATTTGCGCGGCACAAATGCAAGGCTACAAGATTGATATTCTTTTAGACAGATAGCTTTCTGAAGTAAATGGACCGATGATTGATACAGTAATTGGAAGCTGTACAACACGCCCACCTATTATTTCAACATTTGCCTTTTCACAGCGCCATGCTTAATGTGTTCGTTGTAATGCTAAATGATCAAGCATTTCCTTGCATTGTTCCCGCCCGCGCCCCACTGCAACGCTTGTCATGAAGAATGTTTCCCTTGCCCTGTCTTTCTTTCTTTCTCTTTCATTTCAGTTCTTCTTGTTTCCAATTTTCAATCTCTCCCACCCTTGTAACTTTTTAAAACTTTTTTCCTGTTGCGTGCTGCTGATCCATTCTTTTGTTAGCGAGTGGAAGCAGAATTGCCGTAGACTGGGATGTTGGAGGGCGCTTGTGTCGCCAGTCGTGGGTGAACGAAGTGAGGGGATGGTATTCATCATTCATTCCAACCTTCTCTTTCCGACTCGTCTGCTCTCATCCCCTACATAACACTCACAGGCACGCTGGAGCCCTACTTTTACAACCCCTCTCGCGCAACCCTCCTGTCTCCTATTATTCTACCACCCTCTCTCACAATCATGCTTCCCCTTTCTCTCATATTGGAATAGTGGGTGATAGAGGGTGCGGGTTGGGGATGGGTAGACGAGAGAGAGGTGCAGTGTTGGCAGAGCATGCAATCAATATCGTGGATGGCCGCCATAGCAGTCGTGCGGGTGCGGCAAAGGGGGGCGCATCCTCTTTCATGTCTGTGTGTTGGTATGGCAGGTGGTTTTAGAGGGGAATTCTAAAGTTTATGGATTGGGTAAGGGAGTGGAAGGAAGTTGTGATCTGAGCAATGCGGGTCGTATACCTGTAGCTCTCTGCGGCACTTGGTTCTCCGTAGGAAGGGCAGTGCGTAAGTCGAATAGCCGTTTGAGGATGTAGTTTAACTGCCTTTTGTTTTGACGATATGAAAACCCGTGAAACTTTTGCTGTCTGTTCTGAAACGCTCTTGAATCAGAGACGCGAGCATAGGCCCGTGTACCGTCGTCCACATTAGTGCGAACCTTACAGTTACGCGATTCGCGTTGTTTCTGGGACAATTCTTTATCCCCCCCCCACAGCATCATCACCACCGCTGCTTCGATACATGTCGCATAGTGAACAAAATGTAGAACAATGCGCCTTTTTTTTCAAATCAATTCCCAATTTAATTTATATCGCAAGAGGTTCCCCCGAATTGCTGCCTAGTCTGCAGTAAGAAGTGCGTGTTAATGTTCGGGTATTATCATCACTGGAGGCAGTTACGGCAAAGGACGGGCTCCCTCCGCCCAGGCCAAGGGTCCTTTATGTCTGCCTGGCTTTCGGGAGGCCGTGCAGTTTCTCACAGGGCCTCGTAAACCAGATTGCTGAGGTTGCTTGTCCATGGTCCATGAAGCAACCATCCATGTCTTTGTGAAGCGTGGTTTTCTTACTTCCCCGAGCAGAAACTGGAAATGTGAAAACAGGTTACTGAGGCCTGAATTCATGGAATACCTGACGAACGGTGATATTCCATAATGGAAATTTTCTTGATTTATATAGCTCAGTCTTGTCAGGATAGTCAGATCGTATATTTTCAGGCACCTCAAATTGGGGAATTAAAGCTTAAATGGAAAGGTAATGTTAAACTGAATTAATCTCACAAAGAATATAGGTCAGTGGTGGGATGTTGTGAGCAAGATATGAAGAGTAGCTTGGAATTCCACAAAAAGGCTGGGAATTTCTTGACTGCCTGAGTGGCCGTTATCTACTTAAGAATGCCACTGTTGCACGTAATTAGCTAGATATGTAAGTACGAGTACACCATGTAGCCATATTGGTTATTGCTGTTCTTTGAAAAGTGTAAATAGGTACCAAGGTCTTCTCCGTTCGTCCCGAATAGATCCATTCGTTTGGCCCACTACAAGCTTTGTGAGGAGCGTGGAATTTTCTTTCGGTCACCGCGTTCAAGTTTATCCAGTAGACACCAGGGATAGCTGCCTTGGTTATAAAAACAAAGTTAAGAATGCGTAAAGCCATTTGCACTCTTGCAGATGCCTTCACATCGAAATGAGCTTGTTTTAAGCAGAGGGTAACCAGCGCACTGATTGCTGGTGTGACATCGGTGCATTGGTTTTACACGTGCTGTTTACCCTGCTAAATTGTTTTCGTACGGCTAACATCCCTGCGTTAAGACTATACGTGTTGGAAGGCTTTAGGCAGGTGACGAGTGTCAGCAGTGTGTAATGTGCTGGTACTTCGTGTGGAGAGGCCGAGCCCAACCCGAAACACACGAACTTTGCCGAATTCCCGGAGTTGCACCCAGACGAGTTGAAACGCACCATCAATAGAGTCGTGTCTGCTGTCCGCATAGTAATCCCACCTTATTGTTTGTTTTGATCACCTTCTAAACAGTTGACTGAGTGTTAACTATTTTTCCGTAATATGAATTTGCTTTTGTGTGTGAAATGAACCTGTCATAATGGGCACAGTGTTTAATAAAATGTAAATTGACGCGACCTTCAGTGAAGTGACAGACTGTTCAAACAATAGGACACACTACAAAAGTTCAGTGAGAAGGTTTCGCGGTCCTGTAGTTTCTGTGAAAGTGGTTTTAAATGCTGATGATTTACAGTTTATTGGATTCAACATTCAGGCTGCAGTGGCTGTGATGTAAGTAGTTCTGTTCAGTCAGCATTGTGCAGTAGTGTTATTGGTAGGCCCATTCGTGCTTCTTTGATCAGTATCTGAAGGCCACGTGTCTGTCTTATCTGTTAATTAGCGGTAGAATGTGTACAGTTTTAAATTAAAGAATTATTTTGAATTGTTTTTAAATTGAAAAGGTGCTCAGATAAAATTACTCTAGCATAATTGAGTTGCTGAGTGAAATTTCGATACGCTTAATCACATAGCTAGTTTCCGGGCCGAAATTAATATCCATGGCTTTCTTAGTGCTAATCACTACACCGCGACGTTGATGATTACCATTTCGATGCTGGGCCACCGTACTCCATGGAACAGGACTCTTGGTTTCCATTTTGAGGATGAGGGGTACTAAGAACAGTCGAAGTGAAGGATCAGTATTTCTACCTGGAATCGAAACCCGACTGGCAATATAATGGTCGATATTTTTACTTGTCGGCCCCGATATACAGCAGTCCGTTAAAGACAGTGTTTAATATTTGTACAGATTTAACACTCCAAAAATTCTTGCTCTTTGCTGTGTCACATGAGACAAATGTTCTTTTATAATGGGATAATTTTCCCACCATCCGCGATCTTGTTTGCTAGTTAGAACATCCGATGCTGGTATCATGTAGGCGTGGATGTTGTGATCTGCCTTGAAGAAAGGCAGTAATATGGAAATGTGTGACATCCAGTGGCTAAAGTTCGTCATGTAGCTTCGCAGGCTCTATACTGCAAATGTTCCAGCACCAGGCACGGTTACTACCCGCCACGTGTATATATAGCTCATACTGATAATTTTTATTATTGCAGTTTAATACAGTTCTTGATCTTTAAAGTGCCGTGTTATCGGTGTAAAAGGTTTGTGGTTTGTGTTAAATTGTGAATCATCATCAGCCTCGCGGATTAAGCCCTTTGGCCAATTCTTTGTGCAGCAATTAAAACTTGATATTTTGCCTGACGTCTTGTGGTAGTGGAGCATCACTGGGATTCGATTTTCGTGACGTCTGTCTAAGCCTTCGAACCATTTTTAATAGTTTTTATTTATTAATAATTTCATATGTTATCTGTATCTCTCGGATAATATCTTGATTGTATTTATAATGCGTCATTCCCTCGTGCTTGATCGTTTTATGAGACGTAGATAGGGTACAGTTTCTGACGAAGTGTAGTAGTGTTCAGCAGTTTACATTCATGTGCGTTCAGTAGCCTGCCTCGTGCGTGTGGCTGATAAAATAATATCTTGGTGGCGTTACTGCTCCGTGAATTTGTAACCAAAACCTCGTTGTAACATGAGTTCAAGAGACTAATACAGTAAAACACCACTTATCCGGATAATTGGATTTTTCTTTGAAAATGGGCTACATTGGCAGTTTGAAGTTCAACTGTTACTATTTACACTATGTACCTGCGTCTAAACCTTTCGACCGCGCCTGATTTGAAGTTCTAGAAGCCATAACACTGTTCTGTACTTGATCAGATAACCGGTAATTTCAGGCACGTTTAGCGTTGTAGCATACTCGACAGATTTACCCAAAGGGTCAAGCCGATCCGCATAATTGGCGATCCGGATAAGTGGAGTTCTGTTGTATAGTAAATGTAAATGAGTCCCCCCACCCGTGACTGCATTTGTCTCGGTACGTGTGACGGCATCATGTCAACTACGGAGAGCAGGGTACACGGAAATGGAAGGAATCGGTTATTGCCTACATAAGTTGTTCTTACATCTTCCTCGATGGGTCGAGGAAGAATCCAAGAAGCCCAATCTCAGTACCAAGATTCGAACTTGGGACCCCCCCATATTCGAAGTTAAGCGCAGTTCCGCGATGATTGGTTTTGCACGTTAACAGAGGTATATCCAGCGTGTTAATCACCCTCTTCCCCAAAATGAGAATAGTACTGCGTGTGACAGCGTGCTTCTCAATATGAACTTAACTACTGGCGAGTTAGGAACTAAATCAATGAGCGTAATGACTCACAAAACGTTGCATTGCAGTACTTCAGGGGACAGAAATCGATATCCGACATAGCAGCATCACTGACGCGCGCTGTGATGAATGAGAATCGTGACGCAAGCGTGTGAACGTTTTTGTTTCGAAATGAAAGCATGGGTCATTGCATCTGGCAGTAATTACTTTATCGATAAACACGAGGCATAGGATTCTCTGCCGTTACTGCATCGTCATGTAATCATATTAGTGTTTTAGGTTGAGGTCGATAACTTGAGACTGCCCCAGATTAAAATAGCACTGGACACCGGTTGACAAGAAATTACGGATGCTGTTTTTGGGGAGGACAGAATTCATGTCGGAGTTTTTGTCGGTGTTCAGTGGGTCGTATTAACGTCACAGACTTTATCACCAAGTGTTCACGAACAGTGTAACTTAATGCCTGTGTTTGTATCAGCCCATGGAATGATGTCTGCAGGGTAGCGACATTTGATCATGTAACTGTATATCTTTCGGGGGGGAGGGATGGGGGAGACGTAGCAGCTGCCCATGTCTAAGTATTGCTGCTGCTGCTGCTGCTACTACTACTACTACTACTACTACTACTGCCGCCACCACCACCACCACTAACCTTTGACCTGAAGGAACTGAAAAGAAACACGAAAGTGTCTATCACAACCCCTTCCCCAACCTAGACCCGAATCCGGTTCCCCGTCAAGCAAGTCCGTTTACAAATCATCAGAATTATTCGTAGAGCTAGGAAAATAACGTTTGCGATTCGTGATAATCTGGGTTGCATGAAGCGGTGTTATTCTTGTCTGTTAGATGTCTTTTAATCTTGAAAAGTGCGTCGTAAAAACGTTGATGCAGAGGAATTAATCCCGGGATTTTACAGGGAAACTACTCGGCCTCTGATTTGGTGGACACAACCGAGAGGGAGCACGTTTTTGTAGCGTGGAATGGTAGGTTGATTTATGTGTGATGAATTTTAAATGGTTCTGAAAGAAGCTGCCATTGTGTTATCGACATACTGTCCCAGTATTTGTCGGGACTGAGTAAAACTACGAACATTGTCAGCATATACGATGACCCTACCGACATTGGTGCTGACTAGAGGCCTTTCGTTTGCATGTCTAGGGCTGTAAATATGGAGAACATGGAAGATTGCAATATACAAATTACCGTCTGAAGTGATGTTCTGAGAGCCAACAGCGAAGACTGTGACAGTACCAGCACGTTATCGTCCCGTTGAAGCTCATAATTAGTTTATATCATTCGTAGAATGAGTTGGGATAGCTCAGTCAATAAAGTGACTGGCTGGCTGCGGTCTGGTCAGCCGACACGTACGTTATTTCTCCGTTAATATAATTTTGATTAGTCATTGAACTAACTCAGTGGAATAGAACTAAGTAACTCATTGGACTGATGGGGTAGAGCAGAGCAGATCTTAACCAGCACGTTACTGCGGTAGCAGTGACTGTAAGTAATAGCAGTGATCGCTGGTATCATAGTATAACCGCCTATCACTACAGCCGTCCAAGCTACGGAAGGGATGATTGTTAAGAGATGGTATTTTATTATTCATTGAAAAGAGCATCTTTGCTGAGTATCTCGTGAGACGATTAATTACTGTATTTAGTTTATATTCATGCTTAATTTTAGGAGTAAAAAATCCGTAGCACGGTATATTTCTGGAGCTTCGACGATCTACCGGTGCTCACTGAATAACAGATTGATCTTCATTAATACGAAAGCTGCATATAAGAATTAAAACAAGTTTGACATAATAAACAATAATAATACAGTGGCGGGCACTTGTGAATGCGGTAATGAACTTTTGGGTTCTATAAAATGCGGGGAATTCCTTGACTAGCTGAAAACCGGTTACCTTATCAAGAAGAGCTCTGCTTCGTGAAGTAAGTAATTAAGTAAATAATGCAGCACAATTTGTGGAATGTAAAATCAGCAATTCTGGTTGCGTTAAGTCTGCTGAATAACTGTAGCTCGCATTTACCTCTTGGAGTCCAGTAACTATATAGAAGCTGATAGCTGCTCAGCTAGTCAAGAAATTTTCCACATTTAATGGAACCCAAAGGTTCTTCGACGTGTTCACAAGAGTTGACTCCTGGTTCCGTTTCGTGAGCCAGATCAATCCAGTCCACGCCTTCTTATCCTGTTATTTAAGTTCGATTGTAATAATACCCTCCCGTCTATCCCTCCGTCTTCCGAATGGTCCCCCCTTCGTCACTTGAGCATCACTTTAGATCCATCAAGTTCGAAGGCCTGGAATGCGCGGTGCTTCTCTGTTTCCACATAAGCCTTCATGGCATAGTTCATGGACAACTTTATATTTACGTGGACAAATAACTGATCTGACCTCTTTAAATTATTATGAAAGAAATTCACATTGAAAACTCCTCGAAACAAAAGTGTAGAATAACATGTTTAAACAGAAATTGGCCTCAAAGTGTTACAAAATATCGCTAAAAGACGCTCCGCAGTTACAGTCTGTATTCTATGAAACTGGTTTCAGGTGACATTACAGTCCTGCCCGGAGCATATGTGGATCTGCTGGCGTGGAAGCCAACAGATATTCCATCCCACCCCTTTCCCATGTATTCAAAAATGAGAAAACGCGAGTATGTAGAAACCGTGTGTGACAAAATGGCTAGGGACTGCTGTAATGAAGTGGGCCTGTCTGCATTTACATTTTAAATTTATATTTTGGCTTAATCATGTGTAATTCCATGCCTTCTTTAACAAAAATTGTGGAAGTCGTTTAACCACTTATATAAAGATGTATTACGAGCAGTAAGTGGTTTGTTTCATCCTTTCTTTAGGCTACTAGATCAGTCCAAGGTTGACCTACGTAGAGGGAAGTGCAGCCTCCGATAATGTAATAATGCTGCAACTAGGAACGAAACGAATCATCGTGTTTGTATATTCTTCTTTTACGAACACAAGAAGAAAAGGAATTCTGATACCACAATTAAAATTGTAAATGATGTATTTCCACGAAAACATGTGGACTGATAATGATGTCTTAATACCCTCAGATTGAAAAATTAAATATACTTGTAAAAAGATCCCGCATGGGTCATAGAGCTTTTTTTGTCCTGTGTGGACGAGGGGCCTAACGAAGGAACTATCGTCCATTTGATTATTCTTATCAAATTTGTAACCGATTCAAGCATAGAAACTTGTAAAGCATTAAATAAAACGGTGGGGCAGTTGGTTGAGGCATTGCGCTACAAGCCGAAAGGTCGCGGGTTCGACTCCCGATGAGGTTGTAGGGATTTTTCGTTGACTTAATCCTTCTAGCCGCGCCATGTCCCTGGGGTCGGTTCAGTCTTTAACAGAAATGAGTACCAGGGATATCTCCTAGAGGTAAAGGC
>Ga0136643_10010487_pt1 | contig 13698 bp, 4 predicted proteins | sample TergutLab28metaG_FD_96883 | JGI IMG/M metagenome (GOLD analysis project Ga0136643, IMG submission 96883) | Labiotermes labralis P1 segment gut microbial communities from Petit-Saut dam, French Guiana - Lab288 P1 (version 3) (version 3) | ecosystem: Host-associated > Arthropoda: Insects >...
CGAAAATCCAGAAAATCCATTGTGTGTAACTTTTATAACAGACCACAACGAGGCTTGATGGTGAATTGTGAGAGTAGGCTAACAATGTATAACGGTGTTAAGGCGTAGGTAAATGTAATGTAGGCGAGGAGCACATTATAGTATCGGAACGCGTCCCGATATTGTAGCTATTAGGGTATTCATGTAGCGCAAGCTAAGGTGGATAGTAAACGTAATCTGAATAATCAGTTCAGTACGACTGTAATGCAAAATTAATGAAGTACGGGTTATGCATGTAGAATAGAGAATATGTGGAAAACAGGCTATGTATGGTAATTAACTGACTCAACGTGTTCATGCATGCAGAACGGTTGTCATCTACCAAGGTTGTAAGAAAACTTAGGTATCGAGATGGACAATCATATACCTTGAGGTTAAGTAGACATACATTTTCTATCTAAATAGGTAGGAGAGAACGCGATTGTCGCAACAGAAACCTATTTATGGTTTTCATAGTTTTAAGTGAAAACAACTCTATATTATTAATAATGTATCAATACATACCGTCTCATAAACAACCGGCGACGTACTAGCTCGTTTAGCGGAGACTTCATAACGATTCTCGAGGTTTAAAAGAAGCAAACATTTATGAAATCTTTATAACAATTCTCATTGAGCGGAATAATAAAGTGAGCAGTGATATCAACTTACTACAGGGTCGACCGTTCAATGACCGAATCTTTGTACATATCTAGACAAATCCTACTACTCACCCAACACCAATGCAAATCAACTGGCAGCCGCTGGATTTTACTTCACAAACGGGAGTGATATTGTTCTTTGCGTTTTTTGTGGAGTGGAAATGGGCTACTGGACGGATGGAGACGTTGCCTTGAAGGAACTTCGGCGCTGGAGTCCATCTTGCAGTTTCGTTAAGGGGTTACATGTTGGAAACATTCCTAGTCTTTCTAACAATCAGACAGAGAAATCATTTCAACAGCCTACCCAAAGCCACGACGTGTGCGTGTCTCATTTTGAGTTAGGACCTAATTGGCTGCAAGTATTCTTAATTGTATTTCTTGTTTTGATATGTTTGTGTCTTATTACTCCGCACTAATTTTCAATGTTCTTTTATACGTAAAATTCCCAGAACATTTATAATGCGATAAGACAGATCAATTGTGACCAATGCGACGGCCCGAATGCAGTCTTTTTCTACCTGGTCTACTTCGTCCAATCGAAACGCTGACGTTCTAAGTGAATGTGGATTCTTTTATACAGGTAACGTATTTTTATAAACAGAAATCTTTTTATTTCGGAATCAAATATGTTCTCGATGAGGCCACTAATATAAAATTGTTTTTGTTACAGGAATAAAAGACTACACCGTCTGTTTCCATCTTATATAAACAAAAACCTATTTATTTCAGAAACAAATATATTCTCGTGAGGCTACTAATATAAAATTGTCTTTTTTACAGGAATAAAAGACTACACCGTCTGTTCCCATTGCTGTGTTACTCTAAAGAATTGGAAAATTACTGATTTGGTTTGGCAGGAGCATGCAAGATGGAGTCCGAAATGTGTTTACATACTACATATAAAAGACCCAGCATTCGTGTTATAATGTGCTCCTCGCCTACATTACTTTTACCTAGCCTTAACACCGTTATACATTGTTAGCCTACTCTCACAATTCACCACCAAGCCTCGTTGTGGTCTGTTATAAAAGTTACACACAATGGATTTTCTGAACTTTCGTGCTGTTTCGTTCCTTCCAAACTCTAGCATCGGACACTTATGTGAAGACTTGAATAATATTGTAGGACAGGGTGTTTGGTACGATACTTTTCATGTTAAAAACACAAAGTGGTTTTGGCTCGTAAATGATATTGTTACGACCATGAACAGTGATAAAGTGTTGTGTGGTTAATTTGGTCTGTACCCGAGTTATACGGCCGGTATCCTAAACTCTGTGAAGGAAATTCATTTCTACGTGTTGTGCAGTGAAAAGTTAAATTACGCGGATTATATTGATAAATGTATTGCCTGTCAAGAGCACAGTGTTACTTATAAACCACATAGACTAGATGAATTCCGGTTATCATTTAGTAGTGAGACAGTTACATTATCGTTTGAAGCAAGACAATTTCCTAAAATGCCGCCTGAATTAATATTTGCGCAAAGTATATTGAGGAAAATATGCTTATCGTCGCTAGCTTTCGGTATTGTATGCATCAAGAAGCGTGTGACCTATATCACTAATGAAGTACTTACGTCAAGGCATGACTGTGTGTTTGAACGTTACACTTGTGATTTGGAATTACCTAAAAAGCTGGCTAGCTGCAAATTGTATACGCGGTACTGTTCCATGTATCGTAAAACAGCCTGCCCCTTTTACTTATTATAGTGTAAAAAGAAATCTCATCGTTTGTTTCTAGAAGCTCAGCGCCATTGTAATTTATTTGTGAAATACGGGCATGCAATTTTGAAATCACTATGTGTTAATACGTTACAACGTGTACTCATCATCTAATCAAACTGTAAGTGTAAAAACAAATTGCGTATTTAAAAATTTACGCGTTTTTAATCACACCGCTAACAAACATTCGTCGGTTACCGAACCACACTCTATCGATTAATTAATGTAAGTGTACAAACAATAATAATATCCTACATTGTATATGTTTGTAAATTGCATGTATGATTTTCCTTATACCTAGGCTAGGATCCTTTAAGAAGAGATGGTTAAAGCCGCAGGATTCGAACCTGGCACAGATCAACTATGAGTCCGGAATCTTACCGCTTCAGCCAACTCTTTTCGAGGAACACAAAGTCATATAAAGTTTAATTAAAAAATACCGCGCTGGCAGCCATATTGGGAAAATGGCGGACATAGGTTAGGGTCTAACGCTGATGGATATGGTCTGAGAGGGTGAAAGTCAGCTAAAAGAGAACGTTATTGGGTTTAGCCCGAGACGTAGCACTCAGGGCCGTTGACAAACTTGTGTACATGTTCGGACCTGCTCACGCCCCAAAGCAGATACCAACCTCTTGTCCGCTTTCGCGTTTAAAGTTATATTTTAAATGTAGCGTGTTATAGCAATCATATTGTAAGGAGTTAGGTTATAAATTACAAATGCCTAACTTATTGTAAAACTTATAAACACAGCTCTGATCGTCAGATTGAAAAATGTACGCGTCCGTCTTAATGTAACATAGCGCCCATTCTAATAAACGTCAAACAATCTACCGATCTCAAACTAATGCGAGTGGGACTAAAGTAATTTACATAATTGTTTAATTACAAACCTAAAAATCGTACATTGTATGTTTTTATAAAATGTAATTATTCTCTTTATACCCGGGATCCTTTAAAAAAAGAGAGCTGGTTAAAGCCGCTGGATTCGAACCCTGCATAGATCAACTATAAGTCCGGAATCTTACTGCTTCAGCCAACTCTACGAGAAACGTAAAGTCTTATAAATTTAATTTAAAGTAAACTCACTGGCAGCCATATTGTAAGAAGTTAGGTTTAATTTAAAAGTACCGCTTAGGTAGCCATATTGGAAAATTGCGGAAAGCGCCAATTCAAACTGAAAGTTAGGCTAGAAAAAAATTTTAAAATTACCTCGCTGGCAACCATATTGGAAAAATGGCGAACTTGTGTTAGAACAAACCTAGAAATAACGCTCATTCAAAATGGTGGACATTAACGTTAAATTAGCGCTCATTCAAAATAATAACTGGCACCATACTGTCTGCCAAAATTAGGTCATCCGCCATATTTGTTTATATACTACATGATTCGTTTAAATATAAGAGAATAAAGTTAGGATTTTTTACACTATGTGACCGCCTGGGGCAAGGTTATCCGCCATATTTGTTTACATACTACATCATTTGTTTACATATCAGAGGTCAGACTTAGGTTAATTTGCACCACGTGACCGCTTGAGGCAAGGTTATCCACCTTATTTGTTTACATACTACGTCATTTGTTTACATATAAGAGGTCAGAGTTGGGTTTATTTACACCACGTGTCCGCTTGGGGCAAGGTTATCCGCCATATTTGTTTACATACTACGTCATTTGTTTACATATCAGAGGTTAAAGTTAGGTTTATTTACACCACGTGACCGCAGGAGGCAAGGTCGGCCGCTATCTTAGTTTACATGTAACTTTATTTGTTCATTGACCCCGCCGCCATATTTGTTTACATCATGTGACCTGTGACGTCACGAAAGTGGGCGGAGCCTTCAAAAGCTGACGCTATCTACTGAGCTAATAACGGACGCTAGCAGTCCAGTACGGAAGTCAGTCGCATACGATAGGTGTGAGTGAGGGATTGCAAGTGACTGAGTTATTTAAATCAAATATGATTTAATTGTTTGACTTGCTACAGCACGCGTTTTTTCATTTTATCAACAATAAATTGAGTAAATAAAAACAAGTAAAAAATAAATAATTAAAAATTTATGTGATTCGGTGAACCACTCCCATTTCTCGAAAGAAGATCACCTATCAGACTGAGCACGTCGGGACAAGAAAGTTACAAAGGCTGATCGTGTAGTTTTCTGTGAGAATGGTTTGTCACAAAGTTGAAGACTATTTATTTGAACTTCGATCCATCTTTGTTGTTTTGTTGTTTAAAATCACAAAATTTTGGAAACTATTACTTTCTGCGTCCTCAGATGGACAAGACATGGATCACTAATCTGTTTATCTGTTACGGCCATTCTTATAGTTGGCCCAACTTAACCATAATTTATTTACTGTCAATAAACTTCGTCAAGAATAGAATTTAGTGCGCTATCCGTATGGAAATAAACTGTTAACGAGGGAAAATTGACAGATAAATTACAATACACATTTCTTAAATTTCAGTTCCGAAACAGCTCAGTGACACCGTTTTGACAAGGAGTTCATATAGCTAGTTTTGAGCGTCAGCTGTAGATGTGCTTTTCTTTGAACACGTGTAAGTTACCTACTGCTGCGGTATATAGGCCTCCTTTTGTGACCTTCTAAATGTGGCGTCATGTATACCACACGGTGTCAGCAAACAGAAGGGTAGGCTACAGTATGAATTTCCACCTTCCAGAAAACCTCAACTTTTTTTAATATAATAGCCTGCATATTAAATAGTTTTATGGAAAGACATGCGTTGTACGAGTGTGGAAGTTTTAAACAATATATTTTCAAGTAAAATGATTGAAAACTAACATCACAGTTCAGGCAGTTTCTGTCGATGGAGAACAATAGGCTTTAAATTAAGTAAACAGATAAATTCAAGGCGATTAAAATTCGTGTGTCTTCGCGTTATGACACAGGAACGTTGTACGAACATACTGCTATCAACTTCAGCTACGAGGCAGATTTTTTAAATTATTCCCTGGTTTATTTTGCGATTAAGAATACGGCTGTTACCTCAGGCTACGCGCTATATTGTCGAATTTTAGGATCACTGATAGAGTAGAAAACATGTCGAAGGAAGCGGTCGTGGCCTAATTGAGATTCTAGTATGGTAGTTGACTGTAGGGACTGGATAAAACCATAAAGATGTCAGTAAGGGTGTCCGATGACTCAACCAAGATTCGATCCAGCCTATCCCCAATACAAGCGCAGAATTAACCGCTATCCCAACCTTTTCGGTGTTCTTCCGAAATAATGTTAACCCTATGCCAGACTTGCGGTGTCACACACCAGTATCACGATGTGTTTTTTTTTATTGCTTTTAATTGGTAATCGCGCGTCCAAGACATGTCAAATACGACGCGCAAAGTGGTAATCAGTTCTAAATGAGACAAAATTTATCACAATTTCACTTTAAATACCGTCTATCTCTTCCGATAATCATTAAAATAAACAGAACATCAAGCACAGCGCTGGTACATTAGTCTAAATTCCTCAATAAACCAACAGTCTTCCGCCATTAAGTGATCATCATCATGACGGTCTCGCCTTACCAGATTGCTATATAATTACATAAGTTAACATAGTGGTTATGTGGTACACACACCTTGCATAAATGTCGATGTACTACAGTTTTGTATGTAACAAATTATCGGAATGATAAATCACAATCGATGCTGAACCTGCTTGCTTTCCTGTCAGAAACAGCACTGTCATGTTGATATCTTAAGGTGTGCTGTTGCCTTCTTTTATGGTCTTATTTATTTGAATAGCTCATAAAATCCAATTTTAACTTCGAATAAGGACTTTAATGGGTAACGTCTTCGTTAATGTGTTTGTATTCACAGTGTTTATTTAGTATACTGAAGAAATGACGTTTGTAACTAACTATTGAGATTACTGAAACATAATTTGACATTTATGTGAAAGGACTCTTACCTCGTTTTGAGTGGCGTAGCAGATGAAGTCTGTAGACGATGTGTGCTTGGAAATTACACATCCGTCTCTGCCGAGAAGCAATTCCGCAATATCTATTTAATCAGCGTTATCAAGTAATTTTTGTAATGCCAAGTCCAACATAGAGGATACTTGGGGAAATAGGTTCCTTAATCAAGGCTTTTCGGTTACGTCAAAACATAAGTACAATTCTTATCCTTACTATTGTTAAATACTTACGTAAGTCAGTCGTGCAAGGGATTTCCTCTTAACATTCCTTCATGAATATTTGATGTTGTACCTGAGTGGTTTTCACATGTCCGTTAATTTTTGTTCAGTTTCGAACACCGAAGTTACGTGGTTGGAGATTTAGCAGAATTTATCATCCCAGCATTTTATCCTCGTTCAAGCGAAATATTTTGTAGGACCAGGATGGACGGTAATTTAAAGAAACAAGGAAAAGGACATTTTTATATTTATTCACCGATAAATAATTCAGAAGTTGCATCGGCGGGGCGTACGTTCAGCTGGGGCAAGCGTTAGCGCCGTTGGTTGAGGCACTGCGCTACAAGCCGGAAGGTCGCGTGTTCCATTTTCGATGGTGTCACTGGAATTTTTCATTGACATATCCCTTCCGGCCTCACTATGGCCATGGGGTCGACGTAACCTCTAATAGAAACGGGTAAAGACGGCCGGTACGTAGCCCTGACAACCTTACCATCTACACATGCCGATTGTCTTGAAGTCTGAGAGCCTCAGTCTCCTGGAACACTCTGGGCCTGTACAGAGATTGTTCTTTTTTTTAACTACATCGTTTAACGTAATGTCAGTATGCACTGGAATGTTAAAATATCCGACATCACCTTCAGTTATATTTCACAATAAATTGGTTCACTCCGATCTCAGTAGCCGCGCGGTCTAAGGCATAGGTCTGCGGCCGCTCGCTTGCTTAGCTTGCGGATTTGAATCCCGTCGAGGGCATGGATGTCTGTCTCATGAATGTTGTGTGTTGTAAGGTAGAGGACTTACTGACGGGTCAATCCTTCGTCCAGAGGAAACCTACCGACTTTGTTTCTGTCACTGAGTGTGATCAAGTTCAACAGTAACCCTCTACAGTTACAGTAAGTAGGCAGACAGCTCAGACTAAGGAAGGAAAGAAGAAAGAAAGAAAGAAAGAAAACTAGGTTCATCAGCGTTCTTTCATTTTCTCCTTTTTTTGTTTTTGTTTACATTTGGTACCTCCATCTTACACGGGCAGGGATAATGTAGTCCTTATAGCGACTCTGTACGGGCTGGACGGTCCGGGGATCGGATTCCGTGGAGGCGAGATTTTCTACACCCGTCCAAACCGGCTTTGGGTCTCACCCAGCCTCCTCTACAGTTGGTACCGGCTTTCTTTCGCGGGGTTATTGGGACTGGGGCATGGCGCTTTTATCCATCTTATCTAGGGCCGAGGTTAAAGAAAGAGTAGAACTATAATTCTACTCCCCCCTCTAAGCGTTCATGGCCTATTCTAGGATGAACTTCATATTTTACTTACATCTTACGCTCAAAGAAAGGAGATTTGTAGCAACACGCAAATCCCTTGTAAAATCATATGGCTGTACCTCGAATTCCTAGGTATGTACTAGACTGAGAATAATGACGAGCTTCACGCCTCAGTCACTTTATCCACTGGGGGGTTGTTCTGCTTCCTGGGTTCGTTAGGTTAGACACTATGTGAGTGGTCCACGTGCCAATTTATATGCAGTTTTTTATTCTTTCATTTTCGGTCCTTTTTTGAAAATGTTACTGTGCGCCACGGTGAAGTGATAATTAGTTTTAGTGCTAATACCGACCACCCCAAGGCTGGTCATGTTGTCACTCCGAACACGCGTTAAATGCGTAGATGCGTGCCTGGCCGAAGTGGGTCGAAAAAGACCGAATCAGCCCGAGGATTAGCGAATCGATGGGTCTCGCGGAGTGCAGTACGTGGGTTGTGACGTCGAGAGGTAGGGAAGTAAGTATTCACGCTCCAGTTGGTGAAGCGATTCACACACGTGCCTGTTAGACCTGACATCTCGTGATCACATTGATAACCAGCAGGTAAGTCTAATCCCGGATGTGCCTCTTTATCCTGGCTGTGGGCACTGATTTAGCAAACGCAGAATGAATAGCGGATTATCTTGTGTCGAAATTGTTGAGCCCCACCCGTTGCGAGACATGTAGACATTATGTCGCCAGGGGGCATTGTGCGTCGCGCAGGTCTCCGGCGTACAGTGTCGATTCCAAAATACACGTCTCGGCTGTATGGGTCTATTAATATATCAACGGTGAAAAGATGGCGCGCTGGGTAGCACGTGCTGACATGAAACTGCAGCTGACTGCAAACTGAGGGTGCCAAGGTCAAGAGCGCCGTGTGAATTCCAAATCCATTTCTGTTTTATTCTAATTTTAATTACAATTATAACATAAACTGTAATATAAGCTGTAACCGGCATTTTAAACGCTGTGTGCATATCAGAGCTGTCAGGAAAACTTACAGTTGTCCCTGTTTTTAGTTAAGTACCATGGCATGTAGACTTTGGGGAATGGGCGTGTGCATCCACGCATAGTTACATTTCGTCACGAGCTGGAGGTGAGTGGCCGGTAAAGTCCCCGGTGATGGAACGTGGTATCCACTGGATAGGAGGTTCGGTGGGTCCCGGAGACTGGACGCTGTCGAAAAGAAGTATCTCTGCCTCTGCTGGGGATCGAACCCCTTATTCTCGGTCGTCCAACCTGTAGCATAGTAATTAAACTGACTGCGCTATGCTCTTGTGTCCCACACGTGACTGCTAATAACTCTTTTAGCAGTTTCGCACCTGTTTTGTTGCGTGTACATCATTAACCCTTGTTGGTAATGGCGATATAAAAAACATTGTTTCACTTGCTGCATCAAAAATGCAGGCTGAAGATGGTGAGGGTGGGAGATCGTGATGGCCACTGAATTTGATCTTCACACCTAATCAAGAGTTCAGTTTATGTATTATCCAGGAATTAAGTCATAGAAATGCGGTATGGAGCCGTCCTGCTGCAACACACTACACACGTCGTGATGATTGTTGTCCTCTTCCTGCCCAGCAAAGAAGAGGGGTCGATACACGATCTCGTGAGTGAGAGAATATGAATCACATAGGCCTTGGGGATACATGTGAGGTGCTGTAGATGTGTAAAAGGATTTTCATTTTGCGTCGCAAACTCGACTGCAGACTTACCCTTTAAAGACAAAGTGCAGACTGCTTTATTTAAAGACCCAGTCCGTACCGCGCAGTAAACACTTTTCATCTCGATTATAAAAACCAGTCAGTTTATGTTATATGGGGCAGAAGTCGCTGTTTGTTCTCAGATAAATACAAAACACGTAAATACAGTGTGGGCAGAGCGTACAGTTGTTGAATGATAAACCTGTTGGTGCATCACGTAACCAGTAAGCTTTAAAAGGTTAATGTGTCCCCAACACTGAAAGAAATCTAGGTCCTACAAGCCTCGCCGTTAGAAACTGCTCGCATCAAAATTGAATTCCGTGTGTGACATATTCAGCAGCACTTGCGGATTCTACCTTTAATTGTCTCCTTGGCAGCAGCATGTTTTGCAACGACCATCGCAGGGTTTCTGTACTAGGATTCACCAGTCATCGTGGATGATGTCTTCATGGTTCCCTTCAGTCCTTCCAGGATAATTCTGGATAAGACCATTTTATTCCACATACTTTCGCATTAATTATTCACCAGTCCTCTTACAATTTGACGAGCATATAGCCCAAACTACTGAGCGTGTCCTTTAGTAAATCGTATCTAACTTCAGGGAGGAAAATCCTCTTGAGAGGATTATAGTTCCTCAGCTAGTCAAGATAGTCCCCGAATTTTATGACACCCAGTAAAACAAACCACACGGCGTAACAACCCAGAAGACGTTCGGCAACAATCACTCGATGGGAACCTGAAACTGAGAATGTGTTGATTTCTGATTATTTTGTTTTCCTCATTTAACGTAGGTGCATGATTGATTTTCTGTGAAAAAATGAAAAGATGAAAGTTTTCGCAATATTTTGATGTCAGTCTCTATGAATATGTAACATCACTTAAGGATAGTGAAGGGAGAGTAGGAGTATTGTCCAATATTAAACGTTGATACTAAGTATTTTAAGAATATTCCTTCGGTGTTCATTCATCTGTCGCCGCTAGCAAGCTATGGTGTCCTGGCAGTTGACAACGTCTTTAAGCAATCCACTTATAAAACAGGCAAAATTATAGTGCTGTATATATTAATATTTATTTATTTATTCACATAGCAAGCTGGAAAGACACAAGGTTCGGAACTGAATGATAGCAGACATTTCCCGAATTTTATAATCGCTTTTTATTCGCAGTTGTGATTTGTTATTGTTGTCCCCAAATACAGAAAATTTAAATTACCTGACCGCTCACATCACTCATCGTTCACAATGAACTCTCCAGGTCCAAATAGTGCACTGTGCAAACTACACCAACGCTGATCAATCTGGACCACAATCCACCATATAACCTGCTATGTAGTTCATTTCACAGTACCACACTCCAGACAGCAATTTTTAACTTATAATATTTAGTGCCCATCGCTGTTCTACCATTTAACCGAAATATTAACCAAAACTGTATGAGTTTAACTCCGGAATGATCCCGATACACTATAAATATATTTACAGTCTTGCATTTACCACCATCAAGGTGACCACATGAGTATCTGAAACATGTCGGTGGTCGCTGTATGATAAAATTACATTCATAAAACCAAAGTTCATTTTTTTTTGTTTTTAATAAATTTGATACATTTTTATAAGTTAAGCTTGCCGCCAGGAGGTGAGTAGCTACAGCTGTCAGGTATAATAATGCCCCCGTACTTCAACTTACCCACATTTTCATGATTTATTAGCTATATTTACGTTGATTTTGTCCTGCATTGTGTTTAGGGGACATGAGCATTATATTTCTCAGCACTTCTTGATCAACTTCATTGCTAACGGCTAATAAATGTGTTAATTGACTGTGTAGTGTGTGCTTTTGCCCCAAAATTAACATCGTCAGCCTGGACCAGACCATAATTAGGCCCAATAAAATTCTGAGAAAATAAGTCAGGGGCATTGATGGGGTGAGGGGGACGCTCCGGGCAGCAGAGTCCAAGTGGAGGCAAAATGGATGGGAATCGGATATTTTAAATGAAAATGTTTGATTTTATGCGCTCAAGAAATGTTAAATTTTTGAGCCAGATAAAATGAAATTCGATGAATAATTGTTGACTTTTTTAAAGTTCATAATATCTGTTGGCCGTGGCCACTGTGTTTACTCGCTGTAGGTGCCACAAAAAAACCCCAGCCTCGCCACTGTGCAACAGGAAAATGTGAAAATGCAAAGCGCGATTCTCAACCCTCAGTTCTGGTGTGGCTGTTCTGTAACCGTGCAACCGAAGGCCGTTGTCGGTTAGTAAGACGCTTGTTTCATATTCCGGAGGTCGTGGGTTACAGCTCGATTCAGAGACCGGTTATTTGACAGATCTTAGTCTTTTTCCTCAGTCTGTCTGGGTAGATTAAGCCAAGAGTGTTCCCTTCCACATTCTTTACAAGTCATTCAGTATTCATCCTATCATTTGATGCTGTAACGTCTTAGCTAGTGAAAGAATCGTTCTACATTAGCCATACATAAATATCACGAAGTGTATTATTCACCGGGTAGCTGCCGGAATGCGGCATGTGTTTCCTAAATGGCCACAAATGTGCACAGAGCGACCGCTCACGCAGCACACTGATCAATCTTGGTGATTCTGTCGGTACATCGAGAATATTCCGGAACGAGCCCTAACGAAGTATCCGTGAATGAGATTTGAAATTCTCACCTTTGTAAATGTTAATACTACTGTCTTTAAGGGTGTGACACCGTGCAGTTTGGTAGCTGTCTTCCAAACTGCGTGGCATCACTTCCTAGAAGACCGTGGTTTTAGTACCGTGTAGGCCTGTAACTGAGCACATTTATTTAACCCTTATCTTGCTAACGTGGAGAATATGGTGAGCTCCTAATAATGCCAGCAGATGGCAGATGGGATTTAACTCGGCGTTTAAAGGGTTAATGCCCATAGTGGATTCTATTACTTCGGGGGTTTCAAGTTGTGACGCTGCGAAATGCTTGTAGAAGCGAGTCGGCCTAGACCAGTTCGTCGCTTACGCAGCGCCATAAAATAAAAAAATACCACATGTGCTGATTACTGATTGTGTTTTATACTCATGGCTATTGTGTCGGCGTGTAGGGTGATACCACTATTGTAAATATGAATGTAAGATTTCCTTTTTTGGTGTGTGTCATTGGCCTTGCATATTGATATGATACTCCGGTCACGTCGCTCAGTGTATCCTGTTCACATCAAGAAATACGGTCCTCGAGCACAAGTTGTCTGCTATAAATTGCGCGACTTTTGTATCTTAGAAACTCTTAACCCGTTACCTTATGTTCTGGAAGTTTACTATGATTCTTTTAGCAAAAAAAATTCCCAAAGGTAAGCGATCTAATTCCAAATGATGCAAATTTAAGGGTATTCTGGACACATTTCACTAAAATTCATAAATGCGTATTGTCTTCGGTTTATTCCTGTAGCGTAAAAGTTACGGACTGAATTTAGTTTGGTTTAAACAGGTATATGTCATACAAGTATTGCTGACAGCATTACCTGTATGACATGTACCTTTTGCTGTGTTTACAGTGTGAAACTACTGATGATGGACAGAGAAACTGTCCGAAACATGTAGAGTTTTATTCCAAAATAAATTTGAGGAATTAGTGCATCTAGTTGGGTTTTCTATAAGAATACACCATCTTGCCTGTTATTCTGAAGATGGAAGCCAGATTTTGGCGCCCTGAGAACCTCAGTACCTCAACATGAGCTGTCACTCGGCTGCATGACCCAGATACGTAACAGCTCTGTTTATGACGTATTCACAAGGACGTGCAAATTTTCTGATTCCTTCAGGCTTCTACGTAACCGTAAAGGTTTAGTATATATACCATGAGTTTTAAATTGACCCATCCCCGTTGTGTATATATAAACAATAGTTGTGGGGTCAGTCTATAACACAACAGCAGTAGACAGCAGAAAGGAATACAGAAACCGGAGACCCACTCAGGAAAACAGCGAGAAAACTAAAGCTGCGCCCAGGATAGCGCACGTTACAGATCACCCCCACCCCCCTTTCCCCAATAGCATATACAAACATCACAGATGCTGAGATCTCACCATCGTGACGTATCCATTCCAACCCTGTAAAGGAATACCACTATACTTTCGAACGTAAACCTGATGATGGCCACTTAGGCCGAAACATGTAG
>Ga0136643_10010492_pt1 | contig 13696 bp, 8 predicted proteins | sample TergutLab28metaG_FD_96883 | JGI IMG/M metagenome (GOLD analysis project Ga0136643, IMG submission 96883) | Labiotermes labralis P1 segment gut microbial communities from Petit-Saut dam, French Guiana - Lab288 P1 (version 3) (version 3) | ecosystem: Host-associated > Arthropoda: Insects >...
ACGTACATACATACATACGTACGTACGTACATACACACATACATACATACATATATACATACATACATACATACATACATACGTACGTACGTACATACATGCTTACATACGTACATACATAATGCATAAATACATACATACATACATACATACATACATACAACCTACGTAGCCCTATATTTGTACAGCATACATACATCCACACACACACACACACAGATGAACATCGAAGATGGATGACAGCTTTCCCCACTACATCTAACAGCGATGTACGCAGTACGAATTTCCTTTCCCCTGTATTCGCAGTGCCTTCAGGATTTGCTATACCTATACACACCCGCACAACAGCGCGTAATGGAAATTAGGACAGCTGAATCACGTGGTTGTGGGGATTCAGATTCAGTGGAGTTCTGAGAGGAAATTCTGCCGAATTCGGCATAAGATGAGAGAGGTAGGTAATTCATCATCTGAGACAACTGTCGTAGCTCGACGATATCGACTTCATTATAATAATTGCATCATCTGACGATAAAAGAAATAATACTTTTTTGTGAGCAGTATAGTTAGGTTTTGCTTTGGTTATACTGTCATTTAAGAAAGCAATTGTCCTCAGCATACGTTGAAAACAGTTTTTTGTTTTTGTTTTACTCTGCTTTCAAGAACTGTCACGACAGTCTGTTTAGAATCTAATAGTATTTGTTTGCTTGCAACAGCACAGAACGAATTGGTTTGTACCAAGTGACAGCGACGTAGGATCGCATGACGTTTTGCGAGGTTCCAGATTCTGGCGATGACGACTACAAAAGTGCTGTTTCCTTGGATGTGACGCCGTGCAGTCTGGTTGTAAATTACATTCGGTATGTGGGAACGGTCTGCCTCCATTTGTGCAGTAGGGGGCCTGGAATTACTGGGGCAGCTGCTTTCTCCGAAACATCGGTACTTATCTACCAGACACGGCTTCACATCCCAGAATACATTGGTCTTGAATAACTAAGAAGTATCCTGTTCGGGGGAAGGTTTCCAATTAAGAAAATATAAAACTATCAGTTGCACTTGGACTTATTCTTTTGTGCATATGTAGTATCCATAAGTAGTATCGATATAGCTGATGTATTTGTGCAGTTTTATGGAGTTTAGTTTAATGAGAGGAACACTGAAAAATAATGTGACCGCATGTATGTTTGCCCTTCCTGACAATCATCCTATTTACATTTACTTATTATTATGTAATTATTAAAGCGTATCATGTTTATAGGAAAATGTATCAACTTAAGCTCTTTTAAACGGTGGTATTGCAATAATAATTGCAAATACATAATCTTAAAAGTCGAGTTAATTACTGAAGTCGAATTACATATCTATCGTGTCAAGAAATTGCTTTTCAAAAGAAGAGACAATTATGCGTAAATGAAAGTGATGATGCGCGAACAAAAGGAGATTAGTAAGTTTTTATGTTAGATTAAATATTAGGATTTTAAAAGTTTGTAATAATAATAATAATAATAATAATAATAATAATGTGTGTTGAAATCAACGTTTGATTTTTAATTGAAATTACTAATTTGGTGTAATTAACAGTAGCACCCATCACAGATTCATTTAATTAAGTGGTGCAGCGAACACGAAACTTATTAAGATATTCCAGTATGGCGTCTGATTATTAAATAATGGATATCGACCTTTTTTTTTCCAAACATGTCTGCTACACAAATATTTTATGATATTTGAGATAATCTCTGTTGTTTCCATTGCCAGAGAGACGACATTTCACGCGAAATAAAACGTGTTTCCACACCGCGTCTAATTTATTTTTAACCTGCGTATGTGCAGAGATTATGGGCGTAGTCTTTTTCTGCGATGGTAGAATAAATACTCCATCCATTTAGCAGTCTGTCTTACGACAGGTCCAAAGCCTCTTCCAAAACAAGCTCTCCACATAGTGCGATATAGAGCCTCCTTCTTCAAATGAGAGTATTCGCTCCTTTCCTTAAGGTCATCCAGTAGCTTCCTACGTCTTCTTCCTTGTCTTCCTAAATACTCAATGCACTTTACAAAATCCGAAAACCTTGGCATTAAGAGGTATTTGCCTTATTGTTTTCTACAATGCTAAAAATATTTTTCCTAGGTTAAAGTACACTGTGTTAATAACTGGGCCTTTTCGAAATGCGGTACGTGCATTGAAGTCATATAGTTCTGTGAGGGCGTGAGGGCTTAGGGGTAAAATTTTATGGAAAAGATTCAGTAGAATTTTCTAAACCCCTAAACACTTCCGAGCACAACTGGAAAGTCTTGGATTTTTGTTCCATTTACTTACGTACTCTAATGTAACTATTTCTATTATTAACTTAGGTGACGTCACTCCCTTGGCGTTTCTCCGAACAACATGACTTCAAGACGCTGTGTTGTTCCGAATGTAAATTGACTTGATTTCTATTATCGTTGCTGCTTCATTAAGTTCTGTATCTGTGAAGGTCTTACTGTTGAAGCACAGTTCCTTTCTGCGTAAAATAGGTCAGATTTAACCTCAAAGTCTTGCATCGTCATCACGTGTGTATCGTTCGACTCGAACAGTGTCTCATTCACAATACATAGTTTTAGTTGTATGACTCACCTGCGTGCCGAACTTCATACGCACATCTCTAATGATACATTTAGTCGTTCCCCTTGAAATCGAAAGCTAAAATTAATTGTCGTGCCGCTGCCATTTTATTATTCTGCATTCAATAGAAGCATTGCCTCAACAAAACAAAGATATTTTCCGAAGATCTACCATGCAGCATTGTAAGGCCGTACATGAAGTGGCGGCAGTCTTGCTCACGACTTACAAATTCGCTCGTATTCATATTCCTGGGCGCAGAATGTTCACAATTGCGGGGTTTTAACGTCCTTCAATTCTTTGGTTTTCTTGCCAAGTTTCGTAAAAATCCGTTGCATGCTTGTAAAGCGCAAATGGGAAAAATTAGGCACAGACTTGCAGTGGGCGTGGTGATGTTATATGTCTGCTTTTCTTTCTTTTATAAAGGGGAGTATTCTGAAAATACGATTGAAGTAGCAATATAAGTGAATCAAACTATCTGAAAAGTATCACCTACATTTTAGTTTTGATATCAGCGCTGTGAATTGCTTGCGCAAATCGCCATGTTAACGTTTTCGACCTTGAACGATCAGCAGTGTTAATGTTGATCCGCTTGCTGTATGCACCAAAGAAGAGCAGCATTCAGAGGTCCGATTTTGGGGAGCTGAATTTGTATCAGAATGCAGCCGAATACTTTTAGCGCAGTATAGGAACAGTGCATTATTGAGCAAAGCCTACGGACGGACTGACAACTTCGAGAACGATAGCACAAATATAACAAGGACAGACGAACGACTGGGGCGACTGTCCACGTCAAATGCTGATAAAGAAACTGAATGAGTCTGCTTCGTGGTTTTGAACAGAGAAGAATGGATGTTGAAGTGGCAACTTATCTACACATCAGTCATGTTTCCAACCATGAAATCTTCCGCAAAGAATTAACTTTTTTTAAGGTTGTGCAAGATGGATTCCTAAGAAAGAGAAGAGCACAAGCGCACACGTTTGGATATCTGTCTTTTGAATCGCTATCCGGTAGAAGTGAGGATGTTTTGAGACCAATCATTACAGGGGACGAAACATGGATCCAATACTACGATGAAGAGACCAAACGTCACGATATGGAATAGAAACATTTGTCATGGCCTACCAAAAGGAAGTTCGAAACGCAGCCGACTGCCAGACAACTGACACTCAATGTTCTTTATTTGCGATCAGCACCCCATTGTGTTATATAATATTACAAAGTGCGCTTTTTTACCATCAGCACGGCTTTCTAATATTTCTGTCACATCAAATTACAGGGCAACATTTTTTGGCCCAAAATGTGGTGCTTTTAATGCCTGTTATTTACACAAAATATAAATTAAAATTTCATATTAATTTATGTATAGTCAGATTGAGATGTCCGTTTTTTTACTGCAAAATACATGTTGTTTGTCAATATACACTTCTTTCATTGAAGTGTCACGCCTAGTGATACATTTAAGATTTTATATAGACAAGCGTAGGCTGAAGGTGTTTGAGAAAAGGGTGCTGAGGAGAATGGAGAAAACTACAAAATGAGAAGTTTGATGATATGTAATCATTACCCATTATTGTTCGGGTGATCAAATAGAGAAGAATGAGATGGGTGGAGCATATAGCACGTGTCGGGCTCAGGTAAGCGAAGTAATGAACCCTCGGGTTGCATACATTGCAGGAAATTCCTTGACTAGCTGAGAACCGGGTAGCTTCTCTGGTCCATGGAGTAAGTAAGTGTTGACAAGCAACCTGTATTTTGTAATAACCAAACACTGAGACTTCAATCTGAATATTTTTTTTGTGGAGCGACAGCCCCCCAGTGGGCCACAACCTCCTCATTCTTTACGTTTCTAGATCACACACAACGAAGCATGACAGTCGGTAGGACTCCTCTGGACGCGTGATCAGCGCGTCGCAGAGACCTCTACCTAACAACACACAACACTCACAACAGACAGACATCCAAGCCCCCTGTGGGATTCGAACCCACAATCTCAGCAGGCGAGCGGCCGCAGACCTACGCCTTAGACCGCGCGGCCACTGGGACCGGCGATTAAGAAATATACATAAATTAGTACGCAAATGTGATTTATTTTATTAATTAATTGCATGAAGGTGACCATATTTTGGTCGAAAAGCGTTGCCCTGTAATTGGACCCGACAGAAATATCAACAAATACTTGTGTTGATGGGAAATACTTACCAGCGTGTCGCTGCGCGGCTTAGATATCGACGTCTCGAAACAACTTATGGGGCCCCATCTTCGAGGATCAAACAGTACAAGAGGACCTTTGAAGATGGGCCCAAATTTTTGTCCTGAAACGTCGGTAAATAATTACAACTCTGCGCCGCGTAACATCCCAGAAGAACGAAAATCTCATTTGATGCCGTATGATTTATGCTATGCACAAGGGGCAATACTTAACAAGCAAGACAATGAGGCGCCTTCGTGCAGCCATTTTTGAACTGGAAGAGCAATAAGTATTACGTATCATAAGTATGTGGCTGTAGCCTTGAGTATCCAGCATGCAGTGCGCATGCGCCGTATTGTCATCCGTGGCCTGTTTGGTTTTACATTATTTGTCAGCATTATGACATAACTGCTCAATTTAATATATATATATATATACATATATATATATATTTATTGAACGTAAAACGTGTTTTGATTTCTCTCCAAATTCTGTCTCAAACATTTCTCATTTTAAGAAGAAATGAGCAAGATATCATAAAAAATGTATATTTTGTTCATGTCAAATACCCATTACTCTTGTCAGATTTTAATCAAACTTGGGTTTTCTTGACAGATTTTAGAAAAATACTCAAATACTGAATTTCATTAAAATCCATCTAGTCGGAGCCGAGCTGTTCCGTGCGGATGGACGGACAGACAGATATAACGAAGCTTATAGTCGTTTTTCGCAGTTTTGCGAACGGCTCTAAATATGCTCACGAGAGGGACAGAACAGTAAATAACGCCCGGTTTGTGACGTGCTGCGTGACAAGCTGATGGCAGCAGCGTGATGTAATCCACGAGGACTACTGGCGACAAGGCTGCTGCTGTTGCATGACAATGCCTAGCCACACGCACAAAATGCTGTAAAAACTGCTGTAAACCCTCACCAAGTGTACTGTGGTGTGCTTGAACACCTTCCGTAGATAAATTACAATGTAGTAAATTTACTGTCTAACACAACTCTATGTTGCAGAGATGTATATATAATTTTATTACATAGAAAACAACTACATGTTTCGGCGCTTGATAATGGCCATCTTCAGGTTGTACATGAATCACTTACTAAGTGATTCATGTACATCCTGAAGATGGCCATTATCAAGCGCCGAAACATGTAGTTGTTTTCTATGTAATAAAATTATATATACATCTCTGCAACATATAGTTGTGTTAGACAGTAAATTTACTACATTGTAGTTTATTATAAACACAACGGGGATGACGAACCTTATGACCCTCCGTAGATCCCAGGCCAGGCCTCTAAGGACTGTCAGGTCTTTGGTCCGCTCAAAGACGCTTTAAGCGGCAAAGAATTTTGAAAAATAGTTGACGGAATCCGTGATGCGTGGCTTGCTGCTCAGCTGCAAATATTTTTCGGAGTGGGGTGGGGGAGGTGGGCATACAGAATCTTGTTCACCTTCGGACTGTGTGCAATTGAAGAACAGGAGGGCTACCTGAAATAATGAAGCTATTACACATTTTTCACAACTTTTACACGAATTAAAAGTACATTTTGAATACTTTCTAACACATGTGCTAATAATTAAGCAATTGTATCGTAATGAATAATATATAGAAATTTTTATGTGCTAGTTTTCCAACCCTCTTTATTGCATTTTGTTCCCAACTGTACTGCAACCATTGTCACTACCAAGGCTTCGCTGGAATTATTTTCTCCAGAAATTAATTAATCATTCCTAGAGTTTCTTGCCGTGCTCCGGAATTAATGGCTCTCAGTGAGAAGTCACGACTCTTTGGATATTCACACCCAGTCGCATTTAACCCTGTGATCGATACACATAAAAACTGCTTGTGCAAGTCTGGCGTTAATTTTTACTGCAGAAATATCGAAGTCAGCTTGTTTGCGACATTTTGAGGTTGAGAATAAACGGCAAGTTTCAAACAAAACTGCAGATTTTTGTTTCTTTTAAGAAACTTGCCAATATTTGTGGCCGTAAGTATGTCTCAGTCACTGTGTACTGACATAGTAATAAGAACGAACTGAGGAAAGGGATATCTAGCTTTAAGCATGCAAGTTTTATGATAGATATGACGGGCCGCTATCCTCTTACACACTTACCACTATTTTGATTTAGAGCCTCGTTATGCCTGAGATATTTATTTCTCATTTGTTTTTAAAATTTTGCCGTAGTTAAGGTCTTTATTGGACAGTAATGCATCAACACACCACACAATAAATTTTTCCTTTCTCGTTTACACGTTTCTTATTTTCGATAAATATAAAATTAAAATTTTCAAACCAATCCTATTACAGTGAATATATTATTTAATATAAAAATTGAATTTTTCCAACATCTCGTCTGATAAATTAATTTAATTTTCCTGTGAAATTACACTTATAATTTATTTAAAGTCTTAATATTATTCTTCCACGCACGACCAGTGTCTCCAGTTTAAGTGTAAAACTTTGCAAGAATTTCACTTGCCTTTTTATGTTAGTGAAATAAATAAATATTCAGTTTGTTAGGGTTTTAACGTCGGTCGTTTCAGGTGGTATTTGAGTGCGTTCGGTAGGCAAATCGTGCATATGTCAATTATTGCTATACCTGAAAATCGATGCAAGTGCATGCCCAAGAGGCAGAATCTTTTTAGTCCATAAGTTTTCGGTCATTTAAAGTTAGGTGATTTCGTTCTGCCTACTTCAATTCCTCATTTAAAAGAAATAACTGAATTCACAAACAATTACGATTCTCAGCATTCAATTCAAATTTAATCTACATTAACAAAGTAATTCTTTGTAAAATGTGACACATTGAATTTCTGTCAGATAGCACTTCGTACATTTGTTGCCATAGGTACAGTACGTCTGCACAGGTATGAAAAGCGCCTCTTAACCTTCGTCAAATCCATCCGTCCTTCTTTCTGGCCGCATATGTCAACTCAGTCCAAACTGGACGGATTGCCGTGAGATTTAATTTGGGTAATTACATTAATGTCTTCTCAGAAAATTCAGGTTTTTTCAAAATCGAAAAAGGATATAAAACACTTTACATGAAGACTTAAGTAAGTTCCGTATCGTTGAAAGCGATATGGATAGCTGAAAAACACAACAGAAACCTCGTTGTGTTTCCACAGCAAATATTTTAATATTACTATCTCGTTTTGCTGCAAAATCTAATCAAGCAAAATTGTGCGAATTATATGAAATGTAAATAAAGCGCTGACTGAAACAACGCCGTTGTTACGTTGTACGTACATTGAGTGGCTTGTCTTATGAAAAGGATACACTTGGAATGCGGGCTTCTGGGATGTCAAGTCCTGCATGCTTGTAGATGGGAATCAACAATTTCTTTGTTATAGTGGAAGAGTTGCTTATTCTGAAGATAGAGGCTACAGGCTTCTCCGATTCCCTGGTTCCTGTTTACCAAATTACACGGCGTCACACGCCAAACAAAGATTTGTGTCCTATTATTCTGTCAGATCTTGATGACATACCCCTCTAACACTTTTCATCAATTCAGAGTGTTTAGCATATACATGTTTTGTAAAGTGGACATTTTCTTTCGTTCAGCATTTATTTAACGGACTTGATAGTCCTGTACACAGATCTATTGATTGTGTTTTGTGTCATGTTGTACACTTAAATATCTGAATATTACAAATGTCCATTTAGCCGCAGATTCTGAAGCGCATAAAACCTCCCCAGTATCCATAAATATATACACAAATACACACACATATCTAAATACATATACGTAACTATTTATATATAATATATGTATGCTTGTTTACGTAAGTACGTACCTATACACTACATACATACACGACGTCATATTCCATATGTGATTCACCTTAATATTCACCGCCATAAACGTTCTTCTATATTTTCTGTATTGTTTAAGGTTTAGGGCCCATCATCGCACTGCTTGTATGCACGTTCATCCAAATCCTTAGGCTCTAAATAATCGTTTATTATGATAGTGATCTTAGGAATTGGACTGTTCATTACATTTATTTCCAGAATTTAGTTTTTCTTCAAACTGGATAAAATAAAAACTAAATTTTCATTGTACAAAATTAAGGGTATTTTTAAATGTGTTTTCCGAATAATGAATTAAATATTTAATACTTTTGCTTAAAAATTATCTTTTAATAACAAGCCTATGGATATGTTTTGTTATGTACTGTTGCTCGAACTGACAGTCGTAGTGCCGAGGAGATGGGAGGGAAAACGATACATATTACCGGGCCCAGCGGTCCGGAAAAGGGAGCTTGGGATCCGAATATGTTGCATATGTTTGTATTTTTCTCGGTGGTATTACTATATGTCGATTGTACAAATTAACCCTTTCAGATCAAACCTAAGCCTCTCTTGCAAATGAGATTATAGTTTATCTCTGATCTGCCGTCACTGCGAGTGGAGGGGCCAAAATTTCTCATGCCGGGGCTCGAACCCACTCTTGGCCGTCCTGTACAGTAGACAAATAAAAGCAAGAAATCTGTTAATCCTACTCGGAAATAACAAACAGCTCTCGTAATGTGAGACGAAGTCCGGAGAAGAGAACTTAAAAGTGATTTTGGTATCCAAAGAAGAAACGTCAAAGAATATGGTGAGATTTATGAATACTTATTACAGCTTTGAAAATTTTGACCTTCTGGATTTAAAGTACACTGGACTTTGTGGGAAGTTACCATATTTTAGTAGCATTTGCTGCCTCCATATTGAAGTCTGCACATTTGGTACCGTAAATTAAATAAAGCATGTGGTTGTAAGGCGTTATTTATAATAATCAAAGTTTGCTGGTAGTACTTCCTTATTTAACCTGCAGATGGACACGTTAGCTATTGTTTGAAAAGGGTAGAATTTGCAAAACACTTTGTCACAAAACGACATAGCTGACAGAAGCCACCATATTTAAATGATAAAAGATTAAGTTAATGCAATAAAACATTTTGATTTACTGACATTGCACAGTTCATTTGTAATCCAATTTAACTACCTGATTTATTGTTTTATATTTTGTGAATTGGAATGTAGAATATACGGCAATAAAAATGCCACACGCAAAACACCGATACGTAGAAACCATTCGTGTATTCGTTATTCATTTCCAAAAATAAACTGTGAACTTAATAAATTTACGTTATGACACTGTTGTTTATTCGTAGGTAGCTCGTTCATTGTTGGACGGACTATGTCGTAAAATATCGCATTCACAGTGGAATATATTTCCTATATGTATGAGTATATGCACAAACATACAGACATCCATATGCACATAGATTCAAAACGTGTTGAGATCTAATTGTAAGTGGCTTGGTTACTTTTTGCTCAAATTTCATACACATATTTTCCGAATGCGCCCTTTCATATTTTATCAATGACGGTAATTTTAATCAGTACAGTGCTATGCTCCAGGGCACGCGTGACTCTGAAACATTGTGAGCTTACTTAGTACTGAATACCGACTTTTTTAAATTAAGGAATGTAATAAGTGAAGACTAACATATTAACATTTTCAGGGTACAGAATGGTGTAATAAAATATAAAGGTTTCTTATTTATGCCATTTTAAAAGAAGTGCAATGAAGTCCTGTCGAAATACGCACAATATTCTGCAACATATAATACTGCTGCGTTTCCCTCGTGCATTTTTCTGGAAGAGTTGGGGAAAGACCTCTGTTAGAGCACTGTATAGACACAAACATTGTGCAACATTTACACTTTGAAGGCCTAAATTTATCTAAATAAACATACAGAAGCTGCTTACAACTCAAAATGACAAATTTATGTTATAAATACCAAATAATTTATAGGTTTTAAGGAAATAATTACTCTTCTACCTTTCATAAGAAACATATGAATAAAATATGTTTGAACAATTTAGATTTTAAATGTTGCCGCATGAGGCGTATAATTCGCTTACCACTGGCTTTCTAAAGTTTAAATAACCCAAAGTTGTCCATATGCAACACAAATTATTGGAATTTGAATATTCCTTTGCGAACCAAAAAATATCAGAAGCGTTATAAGTAACGGAGAACGCAAGTTTTCAATCAGCCTAGCAAACTTGTCAAAATTATAAACTCTGTGAAATCTTTCATAAATTTGGTTTCACTTTCTGGATTCTTCATTCACAAAGATATCACAAATACTGATGAAACTCTGTATGTGAAATATGGTATTACAGTGGAGTAGCTCATAAAGGTACCCTTTGGAATGATCTGTCAAAAATAGAATATTAGAAGGATCGGTCTAAATACAAATCAAATTGTGCACCTTCACTTACAAAGGCATGTTCAGTGAAAGAAATTGTGAATGATGTGTTAACAGCCATGCTATTGCATTTTAAGGAAGGAAAATGTAAAATTTAAGGAATATAATGTAATAATGTACTAGGAAATATATATATATATATATATATAATAAATATACTGTTCATCTTCAAAATACTTGTAGAAGATACGCCCTCCTCTAAACTGAGGGTTTTGCACTATATAATAACACATACCCTTTCTGGAGACACACAAAATTTACACGAATGGTTAGTCGTTTCCTTGGGCTAGCAATTATAATGGACGCTTCGCATAGTGCGAAGACGCCTCAACATGTACCTAATTTTTTTATCTCAGTATTTAACCAACTTGATGCACAAAATTTGTTTCACAATAAGTTTTATTTCATGCCTCTACATGTTTCGACCACATGTGCTCATCATCAGGAGGTCAGAATTGCATTACACAGCCTCTGGTATCATCACACCTATAGGTGTGATAAATTTTGTGCATCAAGTTGTTTAAATACTGAGATAAATTTACTGAGATTCACGTTCAACAAAACGTAAAAAAAGTACCTCATTATTACCGAAAGTTGCACGTTGATAGTAAGCACCATAGAGCCAAGTTCTTCTGTTGAAAATACAATTTTGCTACCTAAACACGGCATTTCATAGCCGCACAAGCAAGTGTACCTGTAATCACACGGTAGCACCGCTGGCCATACATTGATCCGGCAGAATCTAGACTCTGTATCTTTGAAGTAAAAGTAGTCCTCCGTCTGAGTCAATGTGTCTTATCTTCTGATTTCCTACTCTTGTATGCAAATTTATTTTATGAAGTAATAATAGAGAGTGTAGCTTCAATCGCTTCCCTGATTGTAGGAAAATACGAACTCGCTTTGCAGTAACGAACCTGCATGACTTTTCTCGTTTTACAGGGGCTGTGACGTATGAGGGATGCCTTATATCCATACAACAAGGGAACATAATGTAGGACCGCGCGCGCGCGTGTGTATGTGTGTATGTACAGAGAGAGAAAGAGAGAGAGAGAGAGAATCAGGAGAGTGTGCACATCGAAGACAACGAATATTGGTGTTCCGAAAATCCCCATTCAGTTAATGAAGTTCCTTTTCTTTACTTCATTCTCGGAGCATAGTGTAAAATGGGTGAGCTTAAAATCATAGGGCCCATAATTTTCGAAAAAAATATATATATATTCCTAAGTTTAAGTTTGGTTACTCCTGGCATTATTTTTCATAAATTTCACGGATAAAAACAAAATGTCCGGCTACTTCATGCAGCAAAATGCCTTGGCCCACACAACAAACTTTTTAGTGCTTGCCCTAGACAAGGTATTCGGCGAACTTGCAGATTGTGGCCTCCTAGATTTCCGGATTTGAATCCGTGCGATTATTATTTGTGGGGAATATGAAAGAATTTGTGTGAATAATCTGCGTACCTTGCAGGAATTGATGGAAACGTTCAGGGGAAAAATGCTGACATTTCAAAGAAACATCTGTGTCACAAGTCAAGAAATATTTTCAGAAGATATGAGGACTTTTTAGAAATTTCAGATAGCATTCTGAAGCTCTCCTGTAAAATAAGATACGTTGTACTGCAAGTTAACTGCGGACACTAAATTCCTGGCAAAGCTCCCACGAGAGCTATTTTGCTCAGCGGAACGATTAAAGACATGTCCTGTATAATAACAAAACCCGAAGGTCCAAAGCCACTCACACCAACATCCGCCAGTGGACACGATCCAGAGCCATGTTGCGTTACTTCCCATCCTCCCTTAGAACCTTCCAAAATTCAGATATGCAATTTGTTTATAACTACGTCAATATAATGTACTGGAAATTTAACAGCTTGTTAGAGTACATGTGCACTCCTCACCCAGTATTGTGCGGGTGATAAAATCGAGAAGAATGAGATGGGCTGGGCATGTGGCGCGTATGGGTGAGGAGAGGTGGGTGTGTCTAGGGTCTTGGTGGGGAAACCGGAGGGAAAGAGACCACTGGGGAGACCTAGGCGTAGTTGAGTGGATAATATTACGATGGATCTCCAATAGGTTTGATGTGGGTATATGGACTAGATTGGGCTGGCCCAGGATAGAGACAGGTGGCGGACGGTTGTGATTGCGGTAATGAACCTTCGGGTTCCGTGAAATGTGGGGAATTTCTTGACTAGCTGCAAACCAGTTAGCTTCTCAAGAAGGACTCTGCACCGTGGAGTAAGTAAATAAGTTATAGTACATGGCTGAGTGTGCAAACCCGTGACCGAGTGAACAGCCGTTTTAACCCTCGTAATCAGATTGTAAATTAAAGTGTTCTGTGTTGCTCCAGTACCCACAACAGTTAGGGAGAAGCAAATTCGTGGTATGAAAATAAATAAGGCTTCGTAAAAGAACAATTGCAACGGGTTAGTGGGGACAGTTGGCTACATCGTTCTGTACCGGCCTTTAACCCTCTAAACGCCGAACTAAATCCCATCTGTAAGTCCCAACTCGCCGAATTATTCTGCGGGGGTATTTAAATTTTGCGCATACTTTTCGAAAAACCAAGTTTTTATACACAAATATGAGGCAGGACTCCTTTCGTGATTGATTCAGTGTTGAGACATTGTG
>Ga0136643_10010493_pt1 | contig 13696 bp, 10 predicted proteins | sample TergutLab28metaG_FD_96883 | JGI IMG/M metagenome (GOLD analysis project Ga0136643, IMG submission 96883) | Labiotermes labralis P1 segment gut microbial communities from Petit-Saut dam, French Guiana - Lab288 P1 (version 3) (version 3) | ecosystem: Host-associated > Arthropoda: Insects >...
CCTCTATCAGTTCCATCTTCATAGGCAGGTGGATGAAGTATGACAAGGGATGGGATGTGTGGTGTATTTATACCTGACAGGGTTCTGGCAGGCTGGTGGAGGAGCCAATGGAAGGTGAGTGACCGGGAGTGGGCGGGTAGGTGCATAACAGGTTGTGGAAGGGGCAGGTATATAAGTGCGAGTGTGGGTGGGATCACTGTGGTGTAATAGGCGGATGCCTCCTCTCCCTGAGTTTGTGCAGCAGTGGCTTCCAGGATCTGCTGAAGTTGAAACCCCCATCTCTGTTGATGTTATCAGGATGCATATCTATTTCGATGACTTCTCTGATGAGACGATCAATGTAGCCAGTTTTTGAGGAGAGGATTTTAGTATCCTGTAATCTGACGAGGTGGTCATGATTGAAACTATGTTCGGCAACTGCTGATTTATCGGGTTGAACCAGTCTCACATGTCTTTCATGTTCTTTAATGCGGAGCTGGATGGACCGTCCGCTCTGTCCGATGTACACCTTGCCACATTCACAAGGGATACTGTATATGCCTGGTGTTCTTAATCCTGGTGCATCTTTAGTTGGTGGCATGTAGCTTGATATTTTCCTGGGTGGTATGGCGATGCTTTTGATATTGTATTTGGCCAACATTCTACTGAGTCTGCCATATGTAGTTTGGGTGTACGGTAAGTAGGCTGTAGATATAGGTTTATCTTCAGTCTTGTTGGTCCGTGTGGCCGGTTTTATGGCTCGTTGTATCTGCTGATGGCTGTAACCAATTAATCATTTATTACAGACAAACCATTCCACATTCAGAAGTGAAAATAATTATAAAACAGAGCTATAACAAAGTCACCTTAGACATCCCATTGTGTGTTACTTTGTTACAAATCAGTGTGTAATTACCATTGACACAACTATTTATTGATATTACTATTAGATATTTAGAATATATGGCAACATGTTTTGACCCACATTTATGTCATATTCAGGCCAATATTTGATTTGCAATTGTAATTTATGTAAAATATTGGCCTGAAGGTGACCTAATGCAGGTTGAAAGTTTTGCCATATTCTCTGAAGATCTAATAGCAATATTAATAGGCAGCTGTATCAACAAAAATTGCATATGAATTTGTATAACAAAGTTGTTTTATTTAGTTCTCTAAATGTCCATTTTGTTGAGACTCTCAGAGATACAAGGGGTATGCATTTGCCATGTCTTTTTAAGCATATCTGGCTATATGTACAGAACTGTTTAGCTGTAGTAGAATATTTCTTTTTGGTTTTATGGTATCTCTACTATTGAATTTATATTTGTTTCAGAGAATTTGGTCTAAGGCCATTATTGTATGAGTACACCAAGAACCTTAGGAGTGTACATACAGTTGCAGCAGTAGTACATACAAACTCACCAATAAAGCATGTCAAGGATCTGAAAGGGAAAAGGGCATGTTTCTCTGTATACAATGGAGTTGGTGAGTATGAAGCACCTGCTAAGTTTGTGATTAATGTACAGTACACTTTGCTCCTTAGCCTTTTAACGACCTGCATTTGCATATGCAAATGCACATAGGAGAATGATCATAGAGAATCATTTTATATGTTTTGGCAACAAGAAAATTTACTGCATTTTAAACACATGCTGCGTAATCTGTTTTATTTTTCATAAAATGCTGTTCATTTCGTAATTTATCTTTTTCTGTTCAAGTAATACTCAAGTTTTCATAACCCATTCACTAAAATTTAAATACCCACCACAGAAGGATAAAGGTTAATAAGTGTGGACAGTTCTTACTTAGCCCTTTAAAGCACAACAAAATAAAAATGAATGAACATTTATTTCTTGATGCTCCCTGATTTATGAAACAGCATCACTTTAGTTGAAATGTCCCCAGGCTTCACACTTTTTTCTTTCTGTTAAGAGCAGTTTTTAAAGAGTAACTCTTAAGATGAAGATGAGTAGGGAACTGGGATGGGAAAACTTTGGTATGTGGAGGAAATCCTATCGCATTGCACTTCACCCATCATAAATCCCACAGAAACTGGCCCCAGCTTGAAGCTGGGACAATTAGAGTCTAGTGACTAATGACAATTGTATGATGGTCTTTAACCCCTCAGCATCGCCTTCTATATGTGGTATAGACCTCTATTTCTTCACATGCTACCGGCCTCTACATGTCGTATAATTGGCTGGCAGCAACGGAGCACATTTAAATTCCTACCTTCTGCACAGACAGAGGAGTTTTTAATTCCCCATGACAAAATTGCAACCATCTATTTAAAAAACATTCCCAAACTAATGATACGATTTTTCTAAAATTTTAGTAGCGAAATCTTAAAACTATACAGATGCAGTAAAATAATTGTCATTACCTCAGTATTTGAGCTTCGTGTGATACAGCTCAAAGCGATCTTCCAAGCAATGACCCACATCACATATTTGGCAGCAGTACACTGAAGTTTTCTTTTTTCCATGTTTTGAGCACACAACACACCTCCTCTGAGATTTTAATTTTTCAGTTTTGGGTGCCACTTTTCGCAGAAAACATCCTTCAGTCAGCCGTGGAACTGTGTTGTCGGATGCCTGTCGCCCTGGTACATTCCACGTCTCCGCAGCACGTGCATATTTTGTAAACAGACCTACCACTAGCCGAATTCTATACGAGAGCTGCTGTATATTTCTCTGCATCACTTGTCGATAAACAACAAACAAATTGAGAACAATAGAGTTCAGTAGCCTTTTGAAAAGTTTGAGGTACCATTTGGTTCATTTTTTCCTCTCGACAATGTACATGTGCAGCAACTGGTCCTTCAAATCGACTCTCCCCATGTTATGATTATAATCAATCATGCACAAAGGCTTCTCTGTTTCCCTGCCTTTGTTAGAAACCCTCTGTGTGTCTGCACTGTGGTATGTTGACAACATAGTTACATTTCTTTTGTCACATCATTTTAGTACTGTGACTGGACCCGAATTTCTGGCTATGATTTCCCCCTTTTCCAGTTTCTCATCTTTCACTTCCTTGAGGATGTTCTTTTTGTTCAGTTTTAGTGTGCCAACACAATCGGTGGAATGTTCGATCTTTAGCTTCCTTGCTAATTCTGGACTGTTGAAGTTGTCAATCCACAGCGTATGTCCATGGCCAAACAAAGGTTCTCAAAGTTCCAGTACTACAGCTGCTGTTTTGGGGGTGTCTGGAGTAATCAGACTTGACTGTAGGACCGTGTTTTTGCCTGTATATACAAGAAAACACCACAAATATCCTGTTCTTGATTTGCATAGTTCAAAAGTTTTTATTCTGAACTTTAAAGCCTTTAGTGGTAGGTACTGCCTTATTGACAGACACCCCTTCCAGAGTTTCAAACTTTCATCATTGGCAGTGTTTTGGTTTGGTAGATACAGAGTTTGAAACGTTATGTTCAAGTGACATATCACAGGATAAATTTTGAACAATATGGGAGGTCCATGATATTTTGGTAAGATCTCATTGTCTATAAAATGCAAAAATTTACAAATTAACTCAAATCTATCTCTACTAATTACATCAGCAAACCACGTGTTGATATTACTCTTCTTCTCAAAAAGTATTACCTGGCTGTTGGTTTCTACACAATTCCCATCAATAAAAACAGACCTAAAACTGTAAATTTCACTTTCTGTGACAGGTGTTCATGACCTCACAAGTGATGTAAATGAAAAAAGATTGCCTCGGGCATTCTTGTATTGTTCTGCCTACTATTAGTTTCTCTGACAATTTGTTGTATGATTTCTTTATCAAAAAAAAAAAACTCAAAATATTGTACAATGTCACTTAGATTTTCTGCACCATTTCTGGGTCCATAATCACAACTGAATACATCTCTGTGTCCTGTGTAATTATGCATAGTCCCCCACCTGAAATCTCGGTGCAATATTTCCTCTTCATCACCACTGTCATCATTTATAATTGCATCCACTACAGCTATGTCGTCAGTTTCATTATCACTACTGCTAATGCTGTCACTGCTACTATCACTAAAACTTTTGTCTGAATTGTGCACAATTTCCAGCAATTCACTGTGTGTCAGACCTTTTTCTGCCATTGCTATGCCCCCAGTATCCCTCCTGAGTCAACAGCTGAACAAAGTGTACTGACTGAAAACATGCAGGGCAAATACCAACAATTACAGAATGTGTGTTGATAGCTACACCAAATGAAAGGCTAAATTATACTGTGCCTATCTACAGAAGGAACTGACACATGATATCTGTATTGACTTCAGGCCAGCAGTAGAAATGAAGTCATGCAGCGCCCGAGTAGATGATGAGGAAAATATTTCAAACTACAGAACGCAGTGTAGCATTTATGAACAAATCATTCTCCAACAGCATAAGAAACCTAAGAGCTTAAGCTACAAAGATACATTGTTCAGACTGTAGCTTTATTTCTTTCAGTTTGAGTAAAACAGAGAGAACTCTGAGAGTGCACATTTTTGACAGTCGAAGGTGGACTTTTTTAAATAGGAAAATTAACTCCTGAATACATAATGTTACATTCTAAACAGACTATTTTAACTATTATATTCTGAAAGCACAGTTCTTAAGCAATAAAGAGAAATCACTCACAATTTGATAGCTCAAAAACTATGCATGTGAGAGGAGATTGAATTCCGCCACAAGGGTCTATACTACATATGGCATCCAGTGACGTGTGAAGAATCAGAGGTTTATACCACGTATAGACAACGGTGTTGAAGAGGTAGGGAATTTAAACTCCTCCATCCATGGAGAAGGTAGGAATTTAAATGTCCTCCATTGCTGAAGGGTTAAACCACAAATTTTGTGCAAGTAACATTTAAAAACGGGGCCCGCGGTAGCACAGTGGTCAAGGCGCTGTGCTACAAATCGGAAGGTCACTGGTTCGATCGCAGATGGTGTCATTGGAATTTTTCGTTGACATGAAGTCCTTCCAATCGCAATATGGCCCTGGGGTCGACTCATCCTCTAACAGAATTGAGTACCAGGAGCATTTCCTGGGGGTAAAGGCGGCCGGTGCGTAAGGCTGACAACCTTACCACCATCCTGTGCCGTTGTCGTGTAATCTGGGAACCTTAACTTCCTGGAGCCCTCTGGGCCACTTCAGGCCTGTAATGGGACTGATTTACCTTTTTTTTTTAAACATTTAAAAACTCAGTTCAACCCTATAGGACACATGTTGCCTCACCATTAAATACCAGATAATTAATGCTGTCAATGATATTGTTGCTGGTTGTTCTGTGAATTAGATGCAACACATCATAGAGTGTGGCCAGAATGACAGTCGTTGATACAGACAGTAACCAGTGTGCTTCAAAGGATACGAAACTGCATACTCTCCAGTTATGTGTGCCTTATTTATCAGTGAGTGAAATAGCCATGAGCCAGAGGCCTAGACACAGGTACTCACAGATGCATGTGTAGATTGAAGTATCTCTTAAAACAATCAGTGGTTACTGCAGTCACATAACAAATGGCTGTCAAGGCATGGCTGGTAGAAACATAACAGCATACAGTGTCTTCATATGTGTTCTGTTATGATTGTCAGTTTGAGGGGAGTTACCACCTGCATAAGGATTTGTGTTGCTTCTTGGAGTCTGCTGTATGATATCAGATCCTGGAATGGTGACATAGACCAAAAGAGATAGCTGACTTCATATAAAATTTCTTCTGAAGACCTCTGCTTGCATTTTGTTAAATATTCACCATACTAGAAACACTCAAACTAAAATTCGTATGTTCAAATGTTTTGTAGTGTGAGCTGTTTTCTGAGAAATGCCCCCAAGAGCTTTAGGTATCATATGGTTTATACTGACAATTGCCAACCAAAACTTATTGGGCTGACAATTTTTAGTGCAGGTTTCCAAAATAAGTTATATTTGATGCCTGATCCAGAGTTTCAAATAAAATGTGAATGAATTCATTTTTCATTATAGTCATAATTTATGTGGTCTTAAAGTGCCATGATTTTGAAATAATGCACCCTTATAATGTAAGTAATAATTATAAATAAATCTTATTATACATGTAAATATTAAAATAGTGCTATATGCTCACACAGGGTCAAAAAAATGTTTCTTTTAGACAATTTATCTTAATTTGTACGAATCTTTGTTTATGCATGCACTCCATCAACACAACCCACACATAAATCCAAAGCACACCTTATGTGCTTTATGGAGAGAACATGAACAATGGAACCAATTAAAGTGATCTACATCTTGTTTATCTCTTATACTGCATAATGAAGATATCTAGATTTTGGACTTAGGAGCAAAATAAATAAGTTTTGCCTAACATTGCTATAGCTGTCAGTACAGACTGTGATTTAGTGTATATATAGTGCAGTATGTTAGATCTTTGGAGCTGAAAATGGAAATGCAGTGACAGTAATGAGACCAATAATTATACTTTTACTTATGTATGATGCTGACACTTGGACACTTCAGAAAAGTAGATCAAAAATGCCTTGAAAGTTTTGAAATGTGGTGCTGGACAGAGATGAAGAAGATCAGTTTGACTGACTGTCAAAAATGAAGAAGTATTATGCACCGTCAAGGAAGAGTGGAGCATTCTACATGCTATAAAACAAAGGAAGGCTAACTGGCTTAGTCACACCTTGTGTACAAACAACCTTTTAAAACATGTTACTGAAGGAAAGATAAAAGGTACAGGAAGACAAGGGAGAAGATGTAAGAATTTACTATATGACCTTATGGAAAAGAGAAGATACTGGAAGCTGAAACAGGAAGCACTAGATCACACTGGCAGTAGAACTTGCTTTGTAGAAGGCTATAGACCTGTCTTAAGACAGACTACTGTTTCCCTTTTTCTGTCAGCACATGAGAACAACAGTTGAGGCCATTAGGGGGAATAATACTGTATTTCATTCTGGAGAGTACTGCCTGCCTCACAATTGTTGTAGGAGCCACACATCTGCATTATGTTTAGAAATGTTCTTAAACTTAAAACTGAGTGTGGAATAAAGAGATATACATTCCGAATGTATTCTACATTCCGTACATAAATAATTATATACTTCATTTTGTTACATAATATGCACACTTTCTTTTCCTTGCATAAGTGCTTCATGATTAATGTAATGATACTTCATCAACTGCTTTGGTTGTATAGCATCACATGAAAAATTATTTGACAGTGATGAGATGAATGAGAAGTTGAAAGGAAATGTTGATGCCATATTGTAAGGCACCACCTCAGAGTAAGCTTACAGACACAAAGTAATGGTACTGACCTATCTACTAGGCAAGATACAAACCACGTAACCCTTAAATAGGAAATACAGATACCTCCTCTCACATCACAATGCTCAGTTTTCTTTCTTGAAACAGAATATTAATTTCACAAAAAGTGAGTCAAGAGTTGGTAACTTGTAGAATTGGTTCAGATTTAAGTGTATATTTAAAATATTTTCATAGGTTGGAATTCCATACTGAGTGTTCTGAGAAGTAAGTCATTGGTTCCTTCTACATGCTCCAGTACTACAGCATTAGGAGAGTTCTTCTCAGCAAGTTGTGTGCCAGGGGTCAATAGGTCACATAACATCCCTTCTAGCTTGGAAGCTTTATGTGAAGATGGTAAGCCTATACAAATAAAGCAGAACATGCATTAGTGTAAGACATAACAAAGTTGCCTTATTTAGTATGTTATTGGTTTTAATAAGTGTTAGAAATAGCACTTTTCGATGTTCTGAATTCAGTATTTTGTCATGTTTCTATGGATGCAGGTGATATTGTTTAAAAAATTGCCAATTTTAGATGTTAGGTTTGCAACACGTATGTACTTATTGGAGTGCAGACGATTTTGTAGTTACATTTATCAGATGGTCAATAGAAGGACCAAGGTATATTGTGAAATAAAAATCTGAATTTTTAAAAGTATTGTGAGGTTGGGAAAAATAATTTTTACTTAGACAATATGCTGCAACCAGTGAAAAATACTGATAATGATTCAGAAACTTTTAATGCAGGAGGCTTCAAAAAACGAATGTGTATAAAATTCTAGAAATTCAAGAAGTACTAGAATTCTACTTATATTGTTTTAGATCTCTACAGCGGTGAATCTGGTGCATTTCGGTGTCTGGCAACTGGTAAGGGTGAAGTGGCTTTCATTGAACTACAAACAGTAAAAGAAAATACAGGTAATTCTAAAGGTAACTTTTACCTGTTACTATTTTGATGGAATTAATCCTGCTGTACTTATAAATCAGTGGTAATTTGTATTTACCATTGAAGACAACAATTTAGTGTATTCAACAATATCTGTTACATACAGTTGACAGCCTTCCATTTGACATTTAATAGCATAATCATAATCATCCACATATGCCTCAGTGGTTGTACAATATTTTTATGTACCAAAAATTAAGATATTCTCTGACAGATGTCTATACTGAATTTAAGTTGTGTGTTCATATTTGGAAGAAATTTTAGACTTTTCAATCCATTGACTATATGTGTAAAAGCACATAATAATATTAGGATGAGTAATCGTTTGAAGACTACATGAATTTCTTGAATTTAAACTTTGTATCATGTTAGATGAATTAGTTCTTAATGCTATATGTTAGGACAGTAACTATATTGTGTAATAAATGTACCACACCATAACTGCGTTGTCACTAGCTGTTCTAATAACTTGGTGACAAATAAGTGTTTCTGCTATACAATATCACATTTTTGTGGACCAAAAGTGACAGCATTCAATTTCAGATCCAGTTGTAGAAAGTTTGATTAGGAAGATCAGTAGTTTAATGAACAATTATGTGGTACCCTGCCAGAGGCAACTGATATAGTGTAATCAATACAGTGACCCACTACAGGCTGGATGGTCCAGGGTTCAAGTCCCGGTGTTGGTGAGAATTTCCAGACCATTTCAGACCAGCCCCGAACCTCAACCAGCCTTTTGTAGAATGGCTACTAGGTCTCTTTCCTGGGGATAAAGCATCCAGAGTGTGGTGCTGACCACCTCCTCTTCTAGTGCCAAGGTTTTGAATGAGTAGAGCTATACCTCTACCTTCCCTCTGTCTACTTGGCATATAACAGGACTGCCTGTACCTTTACACTGTCAAGGAAGGAAAATTTTATTTACTATGGCTAACCAACCTTCCTGTCAACCCTCTGATATTAGAACTCTGTTTCAACCCCACAGAAACAAAATTTTTCTATTAGAGCTTATTGTGTAAGTGTTCAATCTATTCACCATTATGACACTGTCATCCAGAGATCTAAAAAAGAAAAATAAAATAAAATAAGAAATAAAATACAAATTAATTCATGGAATGTTGATGTTTGTAAAAATATTCAGATATTTGTTATTCATACATATGTTACAAAAAAAATCAGATTTGAACAGTGACCTTTGATGAGAGAAAATAATGAATTTGAAGAAAATACAAAAAAAAAAAAGATTTGAAGACATTATCTCCTTCCCATATTGCTGTTCAGTTGGGAGTTGCATACTCAACAATTGATCCTTAACAGAACAGGTATAATCTCAGAGAAACCTGACACTTTCCAGTTTTGAAATTACACAGTTATTCAAGGTGGTGACAAGTTGCCATACTGCTAGAGTTGCTGCTGTTCCTTTGCCACTCTTACTGTAGCTTACAGTGAAATTGTTTTTAAATAGCGTCCAAGACTGTACTGTTCCCATCATTTGCTTTTGTACCATAAAATGTGTATTCACATTTTCTCTGAAGCTTCTGCTTTCATTATTCTAATCACAAGTTTTGTTAAAAAGCTGATGAATTTGTAAAGATATACATTTGAAATTATGCCATAAATGTTCAGTCTTGGCTCAATTTGTACAGTCATACATTTGAATTTGTATCATACTATGTTCAGTATTGGCACAGTTTGTACATACATACATTTGAACTCATGTTGTGTATGTTCAGTCTTGACTAAATTTGTACAGACATACATTTGAATTGATTTCATAAATGTTCAGCCTTTGCTCAATCTGAACACATATACACTTGAACAAAAGCCATATGTGTCCATTCTTAGCTAAATTTGTACAGGGATACATTTGAACTGATGTCATCTATGTTCTGTCTTGGTTCAATCTGTACAGACACACACATGAATGGATGTCATATATATGTTCAGTCTTGGCTCAGTTTGTGCTGATATACATTTCAATTGATGACATAAATCTTCAGTCTTGGGTAAGTCTGTACAGACATGCATGTGAATTGATGTTGTATATCAATATAGAAGACGTAATTGATTATAAGAACACACAGAATATAAACTGCAAAAAAATGATGTATATGTTCAGTCTTGGCTCAATTTGTACAGTCATACATTTGAATTGATGTCATGTATATTCAGCCATGGCTCATGAAATCAAACATGTTTGGATTTACATGAAGGAATATATGATGGAGTTTTTTTAGACATGGAGTTAAATGTATATTTTCTATATGATTGTTCTCAGATGGGGCCAGCAGTGAAGCATGGACTGTCGGTCTGAAATCGAACAATTTCAGAGCCCTTTGTCTTGATGACCAGACTCAAGAATGTTATCTTAGCTGGGCAACTCCAGGACAAGTAAGAATTACATTAGTTACTGTTTAGTGCAAGGAGTAAGCTATATCTTGGTGTTTTCTGTCTGCATATTTTTAGCTATTATAATTTCCAGTGACTATTGAGAATGATGGTACTGAAGAAGAAGCTAGACAGAAGTTGGTTACCATCTGTTTAATGTTTGTTGCGTCCTCTCAGGACTGAATGTTTCAATCGTCATAATTGCTGAATACTTTTAAAATGTAATATGAAATTAATGTTATGCACGTACTACAGACTTCTAACAGTTGTCTTAGTGGGAAATAAGTTTACCTGAAACATTAATGTTACACAGGATTTATTTTAAAAGAGGAGTGTGCATTAAATGAAGTCTTACCCATTTGCTCACTGACTGAAAAATCCACTAACTCTTTTCTTTCACTGAGTGTGACAATCAAACTTAATCAGAGTTGCATATGATGCACAACTTCCAATAACATTTTGACACATTGCTGTCATCCTCTCTTCTTCTACTCACAGGGAGTTACCAGTTATTTTGCAGTCATTTTAAACAATCTCTGTAATAATCATACTGTTATAAATGCTTGAGGATCTTTCACTGGAGATAAAATGATCAAACCATAAACTGGATTACCATTCTCATGCAGTGTTGAAGTTAAGAATGCAGCCAGTTCCACTTCCATATGTCACTGTAGAACAGGCAGCTTTAGCTTGTGTTATATATTACTACTAGAAGTAATATATGTTGGGGCATGTGGTGGTGCAGTTGATTGAGGCACTGCAATACAAGCTGGAAGTATGCAGGTTCAATTTCCAATGGTGTTATTAGAATTATTCCTTGACATAATCCTTCTGGCCACACAATGGCCCTGGGGTCAACTCAGCCTCTAACAGAAATGAGTACTGGGAATATTTACTGGAGGGTAGAGGCAGCCAGTATGTAGGGCTGACAACCTTTCCACCTTCATGTGCCAAATGTCTTGAAATCTGGGATAATCAAACTTCTGGAACCCTCGGGGCCTGTCCAGGCCTGTGCAGGGGTTGCTGTACCTTTGTTAGTAATGTTTGTCAGTTACTGAGCTGTTATCTATTTATTTATTTAATTACTTATTTATGTATTTATATTTATTTATTTATTTATTTACATACCTATTTATTTATTTGTGGCTCTTTTAACAATGCTCTCAGTAACTCGTCAACTATAGGCAATCAAGTATTGGGTCACTGTGGTCAACACATCACATGGAAAATACTGTCTGCCATGCATGCTGTGTGTGCATACAGATATATATATATATATATATATACATACATGCCCAAACACACAATGCCCATGCAAAAGCAGACAGAAAGATGTCCCATGCCATCGTGGCAACATGCAGAGAGACAGAGACATGCCACATGCACAATATGGCCGGACAGCAAGCTAAGACACAAGAGAGGTGTTTTACTAGTGCTACAGGAATGTGAAGAACTTCAAGTATGATCTTTGCTTTACAGTCACTAACTGAAGGTGCAGCTGAGTAATACAGTTATATTAGATTTAGTGGAACTTCAGGAAGTTTGGTTATCTTAGGTGGGAATTAATGAAAACAGAAGGTTTTACAAACAAAATTTTCTCACCAGTGGGCTCCTTGTGTTTCTCCCTTTCTGATTGCTGTGGTCAGTCTCCTATAAGGTGACACTGAATGCAGCAATTTGAACATACTAAAGTAACATAAATCTCTAATTGGTATTAATATTAGTTTTCAATCTGACAGTTTGTGATCATTTAGTTTGTTCCTTGGTTCCTATTTCTTTGGCATAGCTTCCCAGTCACAGAGTTTTTTTTTTTTTTTTTTAAATTTCAGGTTTTAATAAGAAGCAACACAACAGACTTGAAGAAGGCCGAGATTTCTATAGCTTTCATGGAATTGGGAAATTTGTTTGGAAAGTATCAGAAGGAACCAACAGCAGAGTTTCAAATGTTTGCTCCATTTGATAATGAGAACAATGTCTTATTTCAGGTACGGTTCAATTACAAAAGTTCAATTGTAAGCATAAAATTATACCGCTTAATTATGTCATATTCACCCCTGCCCCACAAACTAAATTAATATGAAAACTGTATATTCTTAAGATTGAAACACTACTGTCCAAATAAGAACAGGCAGTCATTCCATGGGCTGTCACGGACTATGAATCTATAAATAAACATTGTATATCTCTCCAGTCTCTCTTGTTAATTTGTAATTCAACTGGAAGTACCATTCACCACGGAAAATGGTTGCATGTCCATATCCCATTATTTAATATTTTTAACATTACCAAAGAAATAGCATTCAAATTAAGAAATTAAACTTTAAGGAAGCACTTGGTTTACTGTGAACACAGCCTTTATTGATGTTACAGTTAATGAGTCATATTAATAAGGCAACATGTTTCAAACAATCATGGTCATCTTCAGTATAAATATTACAGCTCCAGTAAATATGTGTTAATAGACTGACATCTCAATCTAAATTGTATATGGTACAAGTATTGATAAAATGACAAGCAACATGTTATATATGAATTGTAAGAGTGAGATCTCAATCTGTGAACACATACATAACACAAATGTAATGTTCATACTTTCTGTTGAACCACATGACCTGAAAGATGGTCATGATTGGTTGAATAATGTTACCTTATTAATATGATTAATTAATACTAACAAAAATGAAAGATTAGCTGATGGTATACAAGTACTTCCTTATTGTCTTATACAACACAAGGATATGCATAACATTAAACAAATATGAAATTAATGTTTAATCAATTAGCAAAATATACTCTGGTAATAAGGACTTCATTGCCAGTAAAAACTGTACCACATTACATGAACATTGTCTTAATGACTTTTGAATATGGAGTAAATTTCTTAATATCTTTGTGTGTTGTCTGTTTTATATATATATATATATATATATATATATATACAGGGTGTTTCACGACTTTAGGGCATAACTGCAGGAGGTGATTTCCTAAGTTTTTGTGATCAAAAAAGTTCATATAAACATGTGTCCGATTTTGGACGGTTACGGAGTTATGACCGTTTGAATCTCGGAATAGAAGGTAACAATTACTGACAATAAACGGAACAAAATAATAAAC
>Ga0136643_10010495_pt1 | contig 13694 bp, 9 predicted proteins | sample TergutLab28metaG_FD_96883 | JGI IMG/M metagenome (GOLD analysis project Ga0136643, IMG submission 96883) | Labiotermes labralis P1 segment gut microbial communities from Petit-Saut dam, French Guiana - Lab288 P1 (version 3) (version 3) | ecosystem: Host-associated > Arthropoda: Insects >...
AATTAAAAATATCTTATAAAAAAAAAATCTTTCCCAAAAAAATTTTATAAAAAATATAAAAATTTTTTTAAATAAAAAAAAAAAAAAAAAAAAAAGAAAAATGAAAAGAAAGAGGGGGGAGAGAGGAGGGGGGGGGGGGGGGGGGGGGGGAGCCAAGGTAATGTTATGGGTGCAGTGACTAGGTCACAGGCTGGACGACCGACGATTCATAGTTCGATTCCCAGCTGGCCACCAGGAATACCTGAAACTAACCAGTCACTTCAATCTAATGTCGAAATTAAGAATAGCTGGTGTTACAGCTCCCCCCACCCCCCTTCACGATACCCACAGGAGCATCTTCACTTTTTATTTTAAAACAGACGTCGGTCTGTTGTTCCGTCTAGCTATATGAAGTGCTAAGGAAGACCTTCGCAGGTGAACTCTGTTTCCATTCCAATATTAACCTTTTGACGCCTAACGTCAACTATAGTGGTCGTACCGCACCGCTAACCTCTAAAGTTGCATTTTATATATTTGTTCAACAAGTATAGGTACTGAATATTTTAAACATGTTATATACTCTCCGTTTTTTTCTCTTCAAAATGCAGTTTATTTCATAATTCTAACGTATTTGGTTCCTGTATTATTCACATTTTATACACAGGGTGTGCTAAAATTAAAAAAATAATTCCGGCGCCAAAAGGTTAAATAATATGTGATGACTGTTTGCTCTCTTTTCCGCCAGCTTTCAGCATTTTCCATCTTTTAAACGTGTTAGCAACCTAAAATATCATTTATTCCAAATATCGTGTTACTTCTAGTCACATATTGTTACGAAACTCGGTGAGTGTGTGTGTGTGCGCGTGCGTGCATAAACAAGTACACTACGTAGACCCGCCTAAGTGTGCAAGTACACAAAGTGAAAAGCTAAAGTTGTCCGTGTGTACACCATGAAGGCATTTAAAAGAAAATCTGTATGGCTCCACTCATTTCTTACCCCGCCCCTAAATATAGGCGAGTGGTCAAATTCAATCCCCTGCTGCCTTACCCTCAGGAAAGAAAGGCGATACTTACTGAATAAGAGACTAGGTGGGCCTCACAGCCGGTCTGGAGAATAAAAGCTCTTGTCTCTGCTGGGATTCGAACTGCGGATTGTCCAGCCCGTAGCTTAGTCACTATACTAGTTCCCTTGATGGAAGACATCACGATGTGCTAAGAATATACTAAAACATTAAATTAATATACGCCAAACACAACTATTTTTAATTGTGTATGAGGCTACATGTTTCGACCTTTTTAAACGGTCGTCATCAGGCCTTCTAACAGATCGAGTCAACAGATGCTGTGTACATGTTTGGATCAATGTAAACATATTGGGATCCCAACATGTACAGTACACAGCATCTGTTGACTCGATCTGTTAGAAGGCCTGATGATGACCATTTAAAAAGTTCGAAACATGTTGCCTCGTACACAATAAAAATAGTTGTGCTTGACGTATATTAATTTCATGTTCTAGTATACTAGTTCACAACCCTCATAAGCGTGGTAGATGATATACTACTTGGAAGTGACTTATTTTAAAGCGGACTGAGGGAAATGTTGAGGCCCAGATTTGATTTCCTTTCTTGCCAAGTCGACGAAAGGCGAACTCCATTCCACCAATGTAAAGCCGAACAAAATCACATCCAAGTCGCACTTCGCTTACAAATACATTTCTTCCCGGCAGAAGTAATGCATTTAGCACGTAAAATTCTAAAAATGGGCGTCACAATTCCGCCTACTCATTCGGCCTTCCAAGCAAGATAACAAAAATACCCATGTTCAGCAAGTCTCGAGTAGTTGCATAATTATGCCATCGCGAAGAGTAACAATGTTTTTATCCCAGATTATAATAATTTTAATAATCTGTTTATCTGATAACGACAAACTGTTGATGTAATTGTAGAATTGATATATCAGTTATTACATTTAAACTTCAATGTACATATCAGTTCGTGGTTTTTCCTCTGTACATAATTGTTGCTACAACCTGATGATGGAATTATGACAATCAAGCCAATCATGCCAAAATATGCAGCGGTCATTTGAAATATTTTGATTAAATGGTTGTGTTTGGCGGTTGTTAGCACTTTAAATACTTTATTTTCTAAAGCATATTTTTTATGTGTTTCTGCCGATTTATAGATCAAGAAATTGATCCTTAATAGTTGTGGGGGCTACACTGTATAACATCCTACGCGATGTGGCAGTGATCTGTCACTTATATTTGAGACATGGGAAATATTAGGACAGCTCTTAAAACGAAACTGAGTTTGAATCGCCTAAAAATAACCTACGTAACAGTTACTGATATACTGTGGCTACACACGTTTGTGGACTCATTCGTTTGCCATTCAGGAAACTTTGGCTATGAAATCGTCCAAATTTAGACAATCTATGAATTTTGTCTTGCCTGCCTAGTATTTCACACTAGCAGAAGAACCAGATTGATAAACATCGTATAATACTGAAGTCAAACACTGGCCACAGTCCTGTCGTTGGAGTCCATTCATGTATGATCCATCTTAAACCTTCCTTCTGATTTTATTAATAAAGGAACTTTCTGTCAGCATACTTTCCTGTTGAAACTAAAATGCTTACTAACATTGGAAACTCATGAAAGACTAGAGAGGGGCCTTTTCTTTTAATATTCGTAATTACCCAAAGAATGTAAATTAGCAGAACCAGAAATATAATGAACATATAATATCATACATTTATTTATAATTTCAAGGATTTTGTGTATGTTGAATTTTAATATTTAGCATTTTTAGTATATTCGCGGAAAAAAAACTCTGGGATTCCACTCTTTATTTTACTTAAAATGTGTGGAATGTACGTTTCTTTGTTTGCAAATTTATACGAATTGTCAGAAGAGGACCAGTATAATGTCCAAAATGTGTGGCCATAGATCGTAGAAAAATAAAGGAGAATTTTTGTGCGGATTTTAATTTATTGTGTCCACATTACCTCTGAAGCACAACAAATAAAAACTTTCAAAATTAATTTTTATTAGCTTTAACCTATTTCGTATTAAAACTGGTTTATGAGGATACGTTCTGTAAGTAAACCATTGTCATTAACCTATCAATCGCAAGGACATCAGCAGAATTTTTTAATGTTCTACTTACTGATCGAGTTGCCGCCTATTTTATAGTATAGCGTTCATCCGCTTGAGACCAGCACTTTCTCTTTCCGTAGCAGGTCGTCTGCTACACCCATCAGTCGATTTTAGTTTTGTGATGCTGTAAACTTGAACGTTGTGAACTCTTGAAGAAAATGAAATTAATATTGTTGTGGTGATATATCTGAGGTATGTTTGAAATTACGGCTCATTTACTAATACAATTAGCAGTGTATATCAGTCTCTTATACGTGAAGGAATGCTGTAATTTAATTTGATCGTATCAAGGTATTTTTATACAGTTATCAGCTCAAGCACCCTGCTGTTGAACGTACAATATACTTGCGAGACCAAGTTTTTGAAATCGTACAAGGTACAAAAGATGTTGTGAATGCACATGTGCCACGGTAAATTGATCGTAGCGCGGCTCGTTGCCGGTTTGTTTTCGCTGTTGCCAAACATGGCTGCTGTTGGGCCTTGGGGTTGTGGGTTCGTGAAGGTTTCATTGATTTTGGGGATATTATAGTTATTAGCGGTGTTAGTTGTGTGATTCTGTACTTACTTGCAATGCGGCGGGTGAATGGCAACCGGTGAGTACTGTGTATAATGCAGTTGTTTTAATTCAGTTTTTCATTTCTTGCTATCTTAGATGCTGGAGATTAAGTGATATGGGTTCTCAATATGTATTTAATTCCTTTGTATAATAACACTATAATACCAGTTGTATACCTTGTGCATACGAAGTGCAGTGTGTTCTTCCGAGTGGATGAAATAGTTCATTCTTTTTCAGTCATGGTGATTTTGTTATCGTTGGTTTTGTGACATCGGCATAGGCACACCCTTCCGCAAAATTTCAGATTATGGAATAAGCAAGTGAGAAATTAGGTTTAGGGGTATGTACCACTACAGTGTAGAGTGGATGTATAGGTCTTGAATGTGTTGCTGAATAGCAGTTAATTTTGTGCTGAAATGTTGGTGCAAAGATGAACTCGGGTCATGAGATTTTCTTCATAAAGAAGATTTAACTAGATATTCCATAGAGTTCGGTATTTTGGAATATGATATTTCGTAGCCCAACGTCCGTTGTTATTGCATATTAAGTGCTAAGTACGTTGTACCTCGCAGTTATAATTTCATAGGGTATGAAATTAATATCATAAAAGCATTTACAAATTTACACATGGCTGGGTTTGAATGTGAATTAAAGCTTGTAATTTTCCTTTACATTTTTTTAAAAATACATTTGATTTTTACAATTAATTTCATACCATTATTCAGTATAATTCAGTAATGCAACCATCAGAATATACATCATGCTAGAATACAGCCCTGCGCAACGTTACATAAGATACCAGTTTCTAGTGCGACAAAATCTGAAACGTTAAGGAAGTAACTATAATGACTGATAAACACAAGGATATCCAACAGAAAATAGGAATGTAAAAGCACAGGTGCAGCATTTGAAATATTGGTATATTTTAGTTCTATACCAAATTTCAGATAAATGTTATGAAATTTATTTTGATAATTAAATAATTGCTGTAAGACTATATTTGCAGACACATAACCACTGGTTTTACTATACAAGCCAATAATGTGACATTGTTAATATTTGGTGAGGAGTGCAGATCATGGATCTTCCTCCCTTTTAGAACCAAATATCTTCATCATTTATCCTATTCTTTAACACGTTGGCCTTATGTATGAGAGACCAAGTTTCGCACAGCTGAACAACATAACACTTACATGCAGCATTTTGCACACTGTGTTTACAGATGAAAATGATCAAATTGCTTTTATCTTTGAAAACAGCAGGTTGCTGTGTTTTACTTTTTTGAAAATAAATATTTTTTTTGCATTAAAGTCTGTTAGCACCTGAGGAAACTTAACAACCTACAGTTAATTGAAGACTGACAAATTAAACCAAACCTGAGCAAATATAGCTGTCACAAACTGGTTACGATGTTATGTTAGTTGTATTAGGTAATATATATTGGTGCAAATGAGTGTAGTTAGAGCCACACTGTGGCATTTGCATATGGATGCACATTATCCGTGCATGCAGCATAAGCTGCTTCTGATCCAAGAAGTTTTGTAGTTAAGAGCGAGCACATCAACCTGCTTGGAATATATGGAGCTTATTCCCATACTCTTTATATACCTTGACGTCACAGCTCTAAAAATCAGGATAACTTACTTTATGAAAGATTTTCCAGTGACTGTCCATGCCGTGACTGAAGTGGTTAGACAGTTGCTTATTGTAGTACAAGTCATGACTAAACATCGGGATAGCCAGCGTGGAATTTTTGGTGGGCAAAGTGACATTAATACAACTCTGATGTTTTACATACCATTGTGTCTGGAAAGCAAATAAACTGGTGTAACCACCTAACACAACTGTAGTTGGTATGTAAACCTGTACTAAGATTAAAGCTGCTCAGGTGAGGCAGGTAACATGTTTTGACTGGCATGCAGTTGTCTTCAGGCTGGTACAAGGTACAAGGATGTAAGTGATTATTAACACACATACTTTTCTCAGCCTGTGCATGAAATGTTATCCAGAGTATGTCAGTTATTATTCTTCAATTCAATAATACAAACAGCCAACTAGATGCAACAATAATAATTCTATTAATGATTTCAATCAGCTCAACATGTTTCTGGTGATAATTTCGCCCATCCTCAGGAGCGCTAGACTGTGTTTACAGCTTGTGGTATAAAGCACCATTGATGCTGCCTGTGGTGACCAGGATGAGGTGGAACTGGTTCCACCACAAGCTCTAAAAACAGTCTAGCGGACCTGAGGATGAGCAAAATTATCACCTGAAACATGTTGAGCTGATTGAAATTATTAATAAAATTATTATTGTTGCATCTAGTTGACTGTTTGTTTATATTATTGTATCAATGAAGCACAGTCACACAAACATCAATTCATTTCATTAAGTTGTTTTAACTGACATCTGTTGTATAAGAATTTCATGTACATGTTGAGATCTCTCTCTCCACAAATGTATATATTTTAGTAAATAATTATATCCTTGTGTCATATACAGCCTGAAGATGATGGCATGCTGGTCAATGCATGTTTAACCTGAGCTGCTTAATTTTAATGTAGATTTACATACTAACTACAGCTGTGTCAGGCGGTTATACAAGTTGATTTAATTTGACATTATTACAAGTTCTTGTCTGAAGAGTCTGAGTTTCTTCTTTGAGCCATCTTTTCCCTGAGATGAGGGCATGACCAGCAAGCAGTCTGTTACAAACCTCATTCCGGTTGAAGCTTTGTTTCTGATCCGCCACTGAGGTGGACTTGGAGTGATGCAGTTTAGTGCAATTTCTGAGTTACTGAGTTTCGTTTCCAGTGTGGTGTGTGTGCTGAGCCATGGTGTGAAGAGTTAATTTTATGAAAAGTATGAGTTTCCACGGCAACTCACAAATTAAATTGTAACAAGTAAACAGGTGGACCATCAGTCACAGTGATGTTTTCAGACAAAATCTTTAGTTGTCCAAAACATATTACATGTTTCATCTTTTTCATACCTCCATCATCAGACACAGGCATAAAAATCTATGAGAAAACCAGCATTGCTTATACAAAACATTGCTGCCTAAAAGTATACATACACTAAAGGAAAATGCAGAAGCTTTAGTAGCTGCTGCTAGGGAGATTGGACTGGAAGTAAGTGTGGATAAAACTAAGTACATGGTTATGTCTCGAGATCAGAATGCAGGACGAAATCACAGTGTGAGGATTGATAATAGTACCTTCAAGAGGGTGGAAGAGTTTAAATATTTGGGAACAACTTTAACACACCAAAATTGTATTCCGAAAGAAATTAAGAGCAAATTGAGGTCAGGAAATGCTTGCTATCATTCATTGCAGAATCTTTTGTCTTCTAGGTTGCTGTCCAGAAATTTAAAGATTAAGATACATAGAACTATAATTTTGCCGGTTGTTTTGTATGGGTGTGAAACTTGGTCGCTAACATTGCGGGAGGAAAGGAAGCTGAGGGTGTTTGAGAACATGGTATTGAGGAGAATATTTTGACCGAGGAGGGTCGAGGTAAGGGGGGAATGGAGGAGATTGCATAACGAGGAGCTAATTGATCTGTACTCCTCACCCAATATTGTGCGGGTGATAAAATCAAGAAGAATGAGATAGGCTGGGCATGTGGCGTGTATGGGTGAGGAGACGGGGTGTATAGGGTCTTGGTAGGGAAATCAGAGGGAAAGAGACCAGTGGTGAGACCTAGGCATAGATGGTGGATAATATTAGGATGGATCTCCAGGAGGTGGGATGTGGGTATATGGACTGGATTGGGCTGGCCCAGGATGGGGACAGGTGGCGGACGCTTGTGAGTGTGGTAATGAACCTTCAGGTTCCATAAAATGCGGGGAATTTCTTGACTAGCTGCAAACCAGTTAGCTTCTCAAGAAGGACTCCGCACCATGGAGTAAGTAAGTAAGTAATGTATTGGTGTTTCATGGTCCATCTGTTTCTCTGTTCATGGATCACAGTGGGATGTTTCATCCAGGGATTAAATTGTAACTGCGTTTTTCTTTGATATTTCTCATTGATAATTGTGTATCTAAGTAGGAAGCTTAAGAAGTATTTCAGCTGGGGAAAAGCCAGAATAATAGAGCAGTCTTGTTTCATGCTCCCCTGAAAGTAGTTCCATCTAGACTTCATAATACAAGCAGCATGACCCTTTGCAGAACTAGTGCTGCAGACAAATTTTTATGAATACTGATTATGTTAGATTGTCATACACTTTGCTTGTGCCTATCCGTAGTTCTATAGGCAGTTTTCATAGTGAAACGTGATGCTGTTGGCTGCAGGGGACAACATTGAAATTCAGTGTAATATGATGCTGTTGAACCAGTTTGTCAAAATGTCCTTTCTGTTTCTGTACTGTATTGGCATATGGTAAAGGCCATTTAGCCCCATTGGTGGGCTTTTTTTGTAATGTGGATGAAACCTGAGATTCTGTAAAATGCAAGGAATTTATAAAATTTATTAAAAGGGCCAACAAATGCATTTGTGTGTATGAATGTAATTTTATTACGTAGTAATCACCAACATGTTTCAGCCAGACATGTGGCTGAAACATATGGAACGTATCAAACTGTGGGGTATTTCTTGATTAGTGCTGGCTTCTGTGAAAGAATTGAGATCAGCTGACCCTGAAGTGATGACATTTTTTTTTTTGTAAATGACAGACTTTATTAAAAGAACAGAATTACATCTTTTTATTGTTGTAGTCAATAAATGCTGATATTTACAGTGAAATTTGGAAATTTATTATATTGATTCCAGTCTAATACCAATTTCAGAATATCCGTCAATGTAGAGAATATCAGCAAAATAGGAGTCTAGTTATTTAGATATAATTTGAATGCTTAACATCATTTAGAGACACTTTTATTTTTGTACAGAATGAATTCAGATCATCATTTAAAAAGATGGATTTCTTAGTGACTGTATTTTGTATGTCATCCTGAAAGGTCATTGCTGTGATATTCTGAATGTGCATGTCCCAACTGAGAGTAAGAAAGGTGGTACAAAATTTAACTTGGATAGACTTAGACATAAATGTTTGGATAGTACTAAAATGCTCTGAAAGAAAGAAATTGTGAGGGTGCATACTGGATTTATCTAGCTCATGACAGCTTCCAGTGTAGGGCTGTTGTAACAACAGTAGTGGACTTGGGGTTCCATCCAAGGTGGTGAAATTATGGACACGTTAAGCTGCTCCCACTGTCGTAAATCGCCTGTGCTTGATCGGTTTCTTAGTTACTGAAGTAACTTTTGGTATTGTGGATAGGATTTACTTGTCCAGGATTGTATCGTAATGAGGCTTAATGTCATTATTGGAACAATTAGAGACGCATTAGGATATTATTGTTGATATATGCACTGTTTGTACATTTCTGCATGTATTTGTTGGATGGAGTGTAGAAACGAGTTTCAACAACTTAAAAACTAGACAGGCACATAATGTGTTTCATAGAGACAGGTAGGGGTCAGTGAATGGTAGAAAAACCTTGCTCTTGAATTCCAGTGTAGCTTACTAATAGGAAACTAGTTCCAGATATGGAAATATTTCAGGATAAAAATTTGAGCTTTAAATATATTAGAAGCTTATGCAGTTATTTTAAAACAGTTACCTAAGAATAAACATTAGCATCATGTGGGTCCAGTTCATACTGCCGGAACCTTGAATCTGTAAAGAAGTGCTGTTGTGTAGCCTTTGGTGATCAATAGAGAGTACCAAGGACATGTTTTGCTGCTTAATGTGTGTATAGCATAGAATTGCTATATAGTCTTTGGTGTTTTGAGCTCAGACCACTACATTGCATTTTGTTTTTAAATTGTGTAATATGTAACAAAATATGCTTTAACTTTTTAATTATACTTTTGATGTCCAACATAAATATGACTGAAATATAGAAAAATAGATAGAACAAGTGTGCAGCTTTTATGGAGGTGTTTGTTTGCAGAATGTTAAACAACGAAGATTTATGAATGAAACATATTTTTAGCTTTCGGTCTGTTGGTGGTAACTAATGAACTATTATTAATGGAATAAATTACGCAAGTTTGATGTAGTGTCAGTCCATGTAAGGCCGATGGAAACAGTACTTACAAAGATGATGATGATAGTGATGATAACAATAATATGAGTAATAATGACAGTAATAATATTAATAACAAGAAGTCAAGCCGGTTGTCATTGTGGTAATGCATGAGACTTGTATTCAGGGGGTGTTGATCGCTGCATCACCCAGCTCACCAGCTACCTTGACTGATGTTTTTACGGATTTTCACAGTTCATTTCAGGCATAATGCTGGAATAGTACCTTGATCAATCCATGGCTACTTCCTTCCAAATCCTTATTTCTTCATTCTCCAGTCATTCTGCCATTAATGTTGTGGTGTTTCAAGTGCGGGCAGCATCTTGAAGTAACCCACATACAAAATACCAATAACATCCAGTTATAAGCAGTAACAACTTGTGATTTCATTAGGATTAATTTCTGTAATCATGTGCACTTACATGACATGCTTGCGCTTCCTGTAGTTGTTTTCACACATCTTCCACTCCAAGTAACAGCGAAGTTAGTAAAGAGTTTAAACATTGTGTTGTTGAAATCTGGCACATGTATCTGATATTTCAGTCGCCATTGGTTTTCCAGTCGTCTTGATTAATGGACAGGCGTTTTTGCTGTACGACTGGCTCCTTTTTAGTTGTTGGTTCAGCCTACATGTTTACTTATAAAAGGCAAATAAGCCCCGGTTACTGTCGCGTATTTGTTGAGTTTCAAATTTCTTACTCAACTCATCTTAGACCTTATCTATCATAGCAACATTATCTTATGTTTGTGTTGTTTATAGAACTGGGAAGTTTTTTAGGACGTGTAGGCACTGTAGCAGAGACACCAGGCTAATCGCTCAGGCAAGACAGAGTGCAGGCCTCAGTCAAAGCGATCCACTTGACAAGCTCCCGTGGAAACCAGTCACGTGGTGCATTTCTGGCAGCGGCAACAAAGAAATACGTGCCTTTGGATCCAGATCATAATAATAAAAAAGAAATAAAAAATTCGCTGTTTTATGATATTTGTACAAGGATTTGTTTCAAGGTCAGGACAGACATTTTAAATTAGTTTTAATTTCTATAAATTAACAAAAATTGTCTTCACACCGTATCCCCTTCCCGATATCTTCCCAAGCCTTCTGGAAAATGCTGCTCTTAACATTTTTATCCTGTACGTCATACAGCAGTGATTTATTCCGCGCTGATTCAGTTTCGAAGTCATATTTCCCGCTCGGCTGAACACCCAACGCACTGACTGGCAAGAATGGCGCACGAGTCGTCACGCCTCAGACAAAACAAGACTTATAGTGCCTGGCATTGACTTACGTAGTTGGTGTATCGGTATGAGTTCGAGCAGACTGGTGTTGTCAGATGTGCTTGAGTATGTTGGCCCCTGCAGAAAAGCCAAAGTTCTTAGTTCGACATTGAACCCCTGTCCAGTCAGTTCGTCAGCCTCCTATTCAGTGGGTACCGGCGTCCTTTCCGGGGGGTAAAGTGGCCTGGGCGTGGCGTTGACCATTTCCATATGGCGCCAAGTTTAAGAATGGGTGGAACTACTACTCTCCCTATATGCCTACAGTGCGTGGACAAGGAAAACTTTACTTTTTGCTTGGAAGTTGAGCTCGTGAGGCAGATTGTGGTATGTGTGTCATAAGTCTGAGCTTGCCGGTGCTAAGAGGGCGTTGCTTCATATGTCAACAGACGACACGCGAATGCGAAATGTGTTTCTATCCAACGCTTCCCAATTAACGAAAGAGCGCTGCTTTTTGAAGGTTCCAAAATAAGAGCAACTTCAAAATAAGTACAATTAATTAGGGCTTCTTTTGAGTCAAAACACAACTATATTATGTCGTTTTTCTTTATTTAAGCTGACGACATGTTTCGGCCCTTGCACTGGGCCATCTTCAGGTCACAAGCCATATAATTGAGGAGACTATACAGTGTGAATCATAAATAAAATAGTCTCCTCAATTATATATCTTGTGACCTGAAGATGGCCCAATGCAAAGGCCGAAACATGTCGTCAGCTTAAATAAAGAAAAACAACATAATATAGTTGTGTTTTGTCTCAAAAGACCCCCTAATTAATTGTAAATAAAACACAACGGGGATGATGCATCTAAAGATTCAAAATAAGTATGTTGCACTGGTGAAACTATTTACAGGGGAAACCGAAATACTCGGAGAATCGGAGGAAAACCTGTCTTAGTGCCATTTTGTCCACGACATGGATTGACTTGGGATGGAACCTGGGTCTCTGCCCTCGGAGGCCGACGTCTAACCGCCTGAGCCATGGCATGGCCCTGCAGGTAGAGACTTACCTGAAGTATAAATAATGATTCAGTTCGTACTGCTCAGTAGACACAATGCTTTCCGGTTGTGCGCCGTGTGGGCATAACGTAGAGTTTTTGAATGTTAAACCTGGTGGTACGTATAGTAACCACTAGGCTTTCAAGGTTGAAAGATGTTGAACACTTTTTGCGTAAGCTGTAGCTCAGCATTTGTTTGAAAACGCAACCATAATCACTTCTTTGTACATCTTTTTGAATGCATTTTTCGCTAATCTTTTTAGCATTGAACGCTGTTTGGACAGTCACCGTCTGACATTACGAAATAAACCGTAAGTGAAAGAATGAATGAATGAATAAATAAAGTTTAACACTGTTTTGTTAACCTTTATGAATCATTTGTATATGTGGGCGGGGGATGCGTCAGTGGACACTCCGTTGAAATCAAATCAAAGTAAGTGTGACAAATCAGTGTAGATAATTTGTAATGTCTGTGTCTAACAGATTCGTAACTCCTGCAGCAGGAATTTTCGAACTGGAAAGAAATTCCGTGAATCTGCACATGTATTTTACCAAACGTCTATAGCCATGTATGTACTGTACATAGTGTTGGTTGGCCTGCATCGTCACTCCCTCCACTCAGGAAGTAATTCTGTGAGAGTAACGGTACTGTGTGGTAGCTGTTTACAGATTAGTGTCGGCTGGGAGTTATGGTTGAGCGGCAGCGGGGTAAGCTGGAGGAAAGACCGGCTAAACTAGTAAGCGAGTTACAACTTCCTGCTAGATCCTTGAGGGCCGGGATAGCTCAGTCAGTATGACTGGCTACGGGCTCGACGGTCCGGGCATCGAATCCCGGTGGGGGGCGAGATTTTCCGCACCCGTCCAGAACGGCACTGGGGCCTGCCCAGCCTCCTATACAATGGGTACCGGATCTTTCCCCGGGGGTAAAGCCGCCGCGGTGTGGCGTTGACCACCCACCCCCATTTAGGGCCGGAGTTAAAGAAAGAGTAGAGTTATACATTTATCTTATATGTAATTTTATAGTTTTTAGGTTACGCTCAGTGTTGTATATTCGCGTTTTTGTGTTGTTTACAGGGGTGCTGATAAGTCCTTAGCCTGACCAGGAAGGAAACAAGCTAATGTTTCTGTCAGAATGGCGTGAATTTCTTTCGGCACCTTGCCTTGCAGGAAAAAAAAAACTTGACAGCTCGCGTCTCGATGTTGTTGAAATCGCGCGCGTTCCTGACATGCTTCCGAACTTGTTTCCTTCCTGGTCGAGCTAAGGACTTATCAGCACCTCTGTAATGACATGGTTTAAACCCCAGAAGTTTCAGACATACTAGTTGGACATTTAATGTTTTCAGCAAACGTGATGAGAAAACTTTTGTTTTTCAAGTTAAACGATTTCAAACCTTGAGATCTCATTCCTCAACAAACAATTAACCAATGTAATAGAAAAGTTTTAACCTTGTAAGTTTCAGCAAACTATATTAGAATTAGTAAGTAAATAAATAACGAGGTGTAGTGTATGTGTTGCGACCGCCTCTGTGGTCTAGTGGTCAGAGTTTCTGGCTACAGTTACAGAGGTCCCGGGTTCGATCCCCGGCGCTACCAGATTTTCTGAGTAGTAGTGGGTCTGGAACGGGGTCCACTCAGCCT
>Ga0136643_10010497_pt1 | contig 13692 bp, 14 predicted proteins | sample TergutLab28metaG_FD_96883 | JGI IMG/M metagenome (GOLD analysis project Ga0136643, IMG submission 96883) | Labiotermes labralis P1 segment gut microbial communities from Petit-Saut dam, French Guiana - Lab288 P1 (version 3) (version 3) | ecosystem: Host-associated > Arthropoda: Insects >...
CGAATGTTGCGGCGAATATCCGCAAGTTTTGCACTTGCGTTGTCGGCTATTTCACCTGATGGCTTTATGCAGCGGCTTATTTCGGTTTCCAGACTATCCATTAATGTTATGCCACCAAAATATGGTTCCAGGCAGGATGGTTCGTTTTCTTTTCCGTACGTTGCAAGTTTACGGCATACATACAAGCTGTCTGCTATTTGTATAAGTTCTTCGGCTTGCAGTATTCCGCCTGCGGCTGCCCGGGCTAATGCTGCGTTAATATCATGGATGCCGCCTATTGGCAAGCTGCCCTTACGTAAAATAAACCCGGTAGCGGCGGTGGTTTCTGCTTGGGCACGTCTGATGTCGTTTAAATATGTCATCGGCATAAGCTCTAATGCGCGTTTTTTCCCCATTGGGGAAGCTGCGCGGCTTTGCAGCATTTCGGTTATTTTTGAGTATTCTAGTGCGGCTAATGCTTTTTTGTTCATAGGCTACTTCCTCCATTTTGCAGATTTCAAGTGGCTAGTGTCACTAGCCACTTGAAATTATTGCTATATTATAACTCAATTTTTTGTGTACAGGAACTAATTTTCCTGATATAGTAACTTTGAATTCTAAAACTACATACTTTGGAGGCGCAAATGAAAAGAATTCTATTTACCTTAATTGTGTTTTTACTAACGTCTGCCGCTTTTTTTACTACTGCATATGCAACTACAATTCGTGTTGGATTAACAAGATCCTTCTATAATCAAAATAGTATTTCTGTTTCTAACACAAGTATTGCCATTGGACGCGGTATGGATGATGGTACTTTTGTTTATAATCGAACCTTAACTTCGTCAAATGGTTTTACCTTTAGTGGCGAGGGTGGGCAGGTTATTGTAAATGCCGGTGGGCAGCCGGTATTTACATTTATTAGAGATACGGAAGGCGCGCCGCAAATTAGAGCTACAAGCGGAAGAATTACGATGGGTAATAGTTCATATCGAGGTATAATCGAATTTAGACCGAGTGGTAGTCGGGTTACGGCTATTAATGTAATTTGTATCGAGGAATATTTGTATAGTGTTGTGCCGGTAGAAATGTCTCCGTCTTTTAACACAGAGGCCTTGCGTGCCCAGGCGGTTGCATCCCGGACATTTGCGGCATACAGAGCCAGTAGGCGGCATTATAGAGCGAGAGGGTTTGATATATGCGACCGAACTTGTTGCCAATCATATCTTGGTGCAGGGCGTGAGTATGATATTACTACACAGGCTGTAAGGGATACCCGGGGATTAATGATATTTGTTTATGGATATGAAACGCCTGCATTTACTCCATTTTCATCTTCTAGCGGTGGTGCTACCGACAGTTCTGAAAATGTATGGGGGGGGGCGCTTTCTCATTTACAAGGAGTGCCGGACCCATACGAGCAAGATGGCCGGGTTTGGACGCGCAATTTTACTTGGGCGCAGTTATCCCAAGTACCAACAACAAGTATCGGGTCGGTGACAGGTATAACACTTTCAAAATCTAGCCTTGGTCGAGTGCAGGAAGTTACCTTTATTGGTACAAATGGACAATGGTCGGTTAGAAGTCAGCAAATTCTTTCTGCTTTTGGCCGGGCGGGGGGATCATTATACAGCCGTAATTTTCAAATAGCGGGAAATGCAGGCTCTGGAACTGCGATGCATATAACTGATGGGGTAAATACACATCAAGCACCGTTGACTACTTTACATGCTGTCAATCGATTAGGTAATGTTAGACCTGTAACTGCTACGTATATTTTTGATGGCGTAACCACCAGGCAATTAGAGCAAGTTACATCTGTTTCTGGTGGCACAGGCATTACTATAAATGGCCGCGGTTGGGGCCATGGTGTGGGAATGAGCCAATTTGGTGCAAATGGTATGGCACAAGCCGGATATAATTTTAGAGAAATTTTGCAGCATTATTACACAGGTGTTGAAATAAGATAATGGAAGTGGGCAGAAAACGATGAGTACTAACCTGAAAAAAGAAGATTTTTTTTATGAATTACCAAAGCATTTAATTGCGCAGCAGCCTATAGAGCAACGTGATGGGTCTCGATTAATGCATATTTGCCGTAGTACTGGGGCGATATCCCATAATAATTTTACAGATATAAAATCTATTTTGCGTCCGGGCGATTGTTTAGTTGTAAACGATTCTAGAGTAATACCGGCGCGGCTTATGAGTGATAATAACGTGGAGATGCTGTTGCATGAAAGCTTATCTCATGAAGGCCAAAACGAAAACCGTTGGTCGGTAATGGTAAAACCAGGCAGAAAAGCAAGAGAAGGGGATGTTCTGTCTTTTGCGAACGGAAAACTAACGGCTACAGTGGAAGACATAATTGAGGACGGATTGCGTATAGTAAAATTAGCCTATGAAGGCGAATTTGAACCTTTGCTTGTGGAAATTGGTGAAATGCCGTTACCTCACTATATTGAAGAAGAACAAAAAAACACAGAGCGTTACCAAACTGTATATGCAAAAAACGATGGTTCTGTAGCTGCACCAACGGCTGGTTTACATTTTACGGAAGAACTTTTGGATGAAATTAGAAAAATGGGCGTAAGTATAGCGCAGGTAACCCTGCATGTTGGCATAGGCACTTTCCGTCCTGTTAAAGAAGATGATATAACCAAGCACCATATGCACAGCGAATACTGTCGTGTAGAGCCTGAAGTTGCGGATTTGATTAACCAAACCAAAAAAAATGGCGGCAGGGTTATCGCCATAGGCACTACAAGCTGCCGCACAATTGAAAGTCGTGCAAATGAAAATGGTGAGGTTATTGCAGGGGCTGGCAAAACGGATATATTTATATATCCGGGGTATAAATTTAAGACGATGGATGGGCTTTTAACTAATTTTCACTTGCCAGAGTCTACATTAATTATGCTTGTGTCCGCTTTTGCAGGACATGCAAAAACAATGGAAGCTTATAATGAAGCTGTAAAACAGGAATATCGATTCTTTAGTTATGGAGATGCAATGATTCTATTATAAAAAGGGGTTGATAGTATGAGCAATAATATCGCTGCAAGCGGCGCACTTAACTCTCCCGGAAGTGGTTACTCTGTTCCGCTTTCCCAAATAGTTTCCGAATTTAATTTAGAGCTTTTAACGCCGGCATTAGACATTAGCAATAAAATACTAACCCAAGTAAATATCAACAGGCCGGCACTTCAACTTGCAGGTTTCTTTGATTATTTTGATGCTTCTCGTTTGCAGATTATTGGTATGGTAGAGCATACTTATTTGCAAAAGCTTGAAGAAAATTTTAGGAAGGAAAATTTGCGGCGTATTTTTCAGCATAATATCCCTGCTATTGTGGTTTGCCGTGAGTTAAATCTTTTCCCCGAAATGTTAGAATTTGCTGAGCAATACGAGGTTCCTATTTTATCCACCAACTCTGCAACAACGGATTTTATGAATGAGGTAATAAGCTGGATGAAAGTGCAGCTTGCGCCACGCATTACCATGCATGGCTGTTTGCTGGATATTTATGGTGTAGGAACCCTTATTATAGGTGAAAGCGGTGTTGGAAAAAGTGAAACCGCTCTTGAACTTATAAAACGCGGGCATCGTTTTATTGCGGATGATGCTGTGGAAGTAAGACGCGTATCTTCTGAGACTCTTGTTGGCTCCTGCCCGGAAAATATTCGATATTTTTTAGAGCTTAGAGGCATAGGTATTATAGATGTGATGCAAATGTTTGGTGTGCAATCTATTAAGCCAACTCAAGCCGTGGATTTGTTAATAAACTTGGAACTTTGGGATCCGACCAGGGCATATGACCGCCTTGGCCAGATTGACGAATTTACAGAAATACTGGGCAACAAAATAAACAGCCACTCCATACCAATAAGGCCGGGGCGAAGCCTTGCAATACTATGCGAATCCGCCGCAATTAACCATCGCCAAAAGAAAATGGGCTATAATGCTGCCGATGCACTAACAGAGAGAGTTATGAAACTAGTTCAGTCATCTGGAAACGGAGGCCTTCAATTTAATGGCGCATATTGATTTATCGAATTTATTATCAAGCTTACCGGGAGAGGTTTTAACAGAAGAACCACTTTCTCGCCACACGTCCTTTCGCGTGGGGGGACCAGCCGAAATTTTTGTACGACCTAAAACTACGGAAGAAATTATCCAAATAAGGGAAACTTGCTGTAAAAATAATATTCCAATAACTATTTTGGGTGACGGTACAAATGTATTGGTGGCAGATGCTGGGCTTAAAGGCGTTGTAATATGTACCAATAGAATGAATGAAATTGAAGTATATGAAAATGGAAGCATTCGTGCGCAAGCCGGGGCTAGGCTTTCAAGAGTTGCGGAAATGGCATGTAGGTCGTGCCTTACAGGTTTTGAATTTGCCTCTGGTATACCGGGCACGGTTGGTGGTGCAGTGTACATGAACGCTGGTGCCTATGGTCATGATATCGGCGAGTTTTGTGAGTCCGTAATACTTTTTGATAATTGCATTATCAAAAGAAGTGGTGCGGAAATGGAGTTTGGTTATAGGAAAAGTTTTGTACAACAGAATGATGTGCTTATACTTGAGGCATTGTTTAAACTAAAACATGGTAATGAAAATGATATACGAGAAAAAATGAACGAGTTAAATGCTAAAAGGCGAGCGTCACAGCCGGTAGATATTCCTAGTGCCGGAAGCACATTTAAACGCCCACCGGGTTTTTATGCAGGTAAGCTAGTACAAGATAGCGGATTTAAGGGATTTTCTATAGGTGGTGCTCAGGTATCAGAAAAGCACGCTGGGTTTGTTGTTAACAAAGGCAATGCAACTGCTCAGAATATTTTTGATTTAATTCAAGCTGTCCGTAAGGGTGTGCACGAAAAATTTGATGTGTGGCTTACGCCTGAGGTTAGACTCTTGGGATTTGAATAATAGATATCTAATAATCGAGGTGGATAATGCGCATAGTAATTGTAACGGGTATGTCTGGTGCGGGCAAAACTACCGCCCTAAAAATTTTTGAAGATGCGGGGTTTCACTGTGTGGATAATTTGCCGCCATCATTTATGTGTCAATTTGTTCAGCTTTGTTTGGAGCGGGACTCGGGTATTACTAAGGTTGCTTTAGGTGTGGATATACGTGGTGGAAAAATGTTTGAGGATTTTTCTATGGGTATTCAGGCCCTTGATTCTATTGATATTGAATACTCCATTTTATTTTTAGATTCCTCAAACGATATTTTGCTAAATCGCTATAAAGAAACCAGGCATTTGCATCCACTGGCTAAAAATGACTTAATAAGTGTGGGTATTACAAAAGAACGTGCGTTAGTTGAAGATATCAGGGAAAAGGCAACGCATATAATTGATACAAGCCATATTTTGCCTCGTCAGTTAAAGGATAAAATTTTAAATATTTTTACAAATCAAACAAATACCACGCGGCTTCTTGTTAATGTTTTATCCTTTGGTTTTAAGTATGGCATACCTAAAGAATGTGACATGGTTTTTGATGTGCGATTTTTACCAAATCCTTTTTACAATCCGGAATTAAAGCCGTTTTCTGGACTGGATGTGCCGGTTAGAGATTATGTAATGGGACATGATGTTAGTATACGTTTTATGGATAGTCTTTTAGGCATGTTAAATTTTTTAATACCGCATTATATAAGCGAGGGTAAGAGTCAATTAATTGTTGGCATTGGCTGTACCGGAGGGCGGCATAGGTCTGTTTCACTTGCAGAAGAGTTGTTGCGGTCGCTGATGCTGCAGGATTATTCGGTTGTAGTGCATCACCATGATATAGACAAAGACCAGTCAAGAAAGTGAGTTTTGTTGTGGAGGGGAAACATAAAGATGTCATTTTCACAAACGGTGCTGGATGAGCTTGTACGTGATGATAATTTGAGTCAAGAACTTGATCATGATCGTGCTTTTGTAAGGCAGTGTTTTATATATGGTGGAAATGTTTCAAACCCAGGTAAAACATATCATATGGAATTTGCATTGTCTAAAGAGGAAGCTGAAAAACTGGCAAAAATATTTGTAAAATTTCAACTGAATCCGAAAAAGCTTGTACGAGGGGGGCAAAATGTTGTATATATAAAGGAATCTGAAGGAATTGCAGATGTTTTAAATATAATGGGAGCGCATAAATCATTACTTGAACTTGAAAACATGAGAGTTGAAAAAGACGTTAGAAATACAATAAATCGTAAAGTAAATTTTGAAACTGCGAATTTAAATAAGACTGTAGGAGCGGCACTTGACCAGATAAATGCAATAAAATATATTGCACAAGAAGTAGGGCTTACACAACTATCTAAGCCATTAAAAGAAATTGCAAAACTAAGGTTAGAAAACGAAGCGCTAAGCCTTACAGAAATTGGAGAACTTGCCAACCCGCCTATAGGCAAATCTGGAGTAAACCATCGCTTGCGAAAAATATGTAAAATTGCCAGAGAACTTGAAAAAAATAAACTTAATCAAAATAAAAAATGAAAGTAGGGGATTGAATTGGTTAATCGTATAGTTGAAGTAGGACCATCATTTGAGTCTAGTGCGGTTGCAAAGCTGGTGCAAAAAGCAAGCCAATTTAAAAGCCATATATCATTGGTGGTGGAAGAGAAAACCGCTAACGCAAAAAGCATAATGGGAATTATTTCGTTAAATCTTCAAAGTGGCAGTAGAGTTAATGTTGTTGCAGATGGTGAAGATGCTGGTATGGCAATACCCGCATTAGAGCAGATTATTGGAAGTTAATTAATTATGTAAAGGCGCGCACTAAATTGCGCGCTTATTTTTTTGTCACTTTGTCGCTTATTTATGTTTAATTTTTAAATTTTTCCCTAAGACCTTCCGCAAATCATAAAGTGTATGGAGTTTATGGGGCTTACCTATGAGTTTTTCTATCATTTCAGGATCATAGTGAAGGATTAATAACCCATTAAAGCACATTTTCAAAAAGGCATCATCTGTATAATTGTCGAAAAATCCTTGTAAAACCATAGGATCAAGTCCTGAATCTAAGGCTAAACATGCATGTTCGTATATTTTGGGTGCAAGTATGGCATCGGCAAAGTCTATAATATATAAATCACCATGTGGTGTCAGCAGAAGGTTATCCCCACATAAATCGCTGTGAATAAATACATTTTCACCATATGTTTGGGTGCTAATATAATCAAGCCGCTCTTTTTTAAATGATTTAGAGTACGTATCCCAGCAGTGATAATACCCATTGACATCTAAGGTATTGATGCCTTGGAATGGTTTACAATGGGTGTTCATTTTTTCAGTTATGCTACGCAGTTTATGCCCCAACTTAATTTTTTCTGAATCAGTCAAAGCGGCAATATCTACGCTATCTATATACTCGGTTATCAAATAGGCGAAATGATAATTGTCTTCTATGATACCGCTTGCGATAACCTTAGGCACAGGTATGCCTAATTGATTGGCTCGTTGCGTTGCAAGAATTTCTGTTTGCGGAAGCCTTTGCTCTACGTTGCTTTCAACAGGCGCAAATATCTTGATTACATAATTACCAGCCTTAAATACGGCGTTTGTTCCGGGAGGTAGGTTCTCGATTTCCGTAACTGCTAGATTTTCTTTTTTCAGGATATGTTCGATTAGCGGAGTAAAGGCAGTAATGGACTGGTGTATATCTTCCCAATCACGCTGACTATTTAGGGATTTATTAAATAACCTCATGTCGTGTTATAACCATGTCACTCGTTGGTCTAAGGGTTTACGTTGGGCAGGCTTTCCCTGCGTTTCGGGTATGCCAATTGGTAAAATGGTACGCACCTGCTGTGTTTTGGGGATATCTAAAATATTGGCAATGGCTGTGTCGTTACCATTTAGGCGTGACATTCCGTCATACCAGCAAGAGGCATAACCAAGCGCTGTGGCAGAAAGCAGTATGGTTTGCACTGCGGCGGCGTAATCTTCAATTTCAAAATCAAGGCCGAAGTCAAAAGTTACTTTTTCTGTGGAAACAACTACCATGGCCGGGGCGGTACGTGTTGCGTCTGATGAAATGATGTCCGCTAGTTTTGTTAGTAGTGTGGGGTCTGTTACAACTGTAAAGTATGATGTTTGAGCGTTGCAGCCGGAGGGTGCGTTTGTTGCCGCAGAAATGATTTTGATTAAATCCTCTTTTGGCACAGGGGCGGAAGTATATTTTGTACGATGGCTGTAGCGGGAATTTATGATTTCAAAAAAGTTCATGTTTAAACCTCTCCTTTATTACTGAGTAATGCGTTGATGGCAATCAGGTAATGTACTGGGAAGCCGTTTTTATTTGGTACTTTATATGCGGGGTTAAACTGAGCGTATGGTATGGACTTGCGTCCGCCGGTTTTGGCATTTTCGTGGTGCATTGCCAGATCTTCACTTGATAGCAGAAAAATTTCGCTTTTGGTTTGAAAATGTACAAGTAAAAAGCTGATGCCTTGTTGTTTTCTGAAGGATTCCATAAACTCTATTTGGTGAGCGTGGATATTTTTTAGGGGTAAGTTTGACTGCCGGGTTTCTTTGGCATCAAAACAAATGGGAATGCCTTGAGCCACGCCTATGAAGTCGATGGTGCTTTTTTTTTCGAAGTAGGCAGAGGTTATTGTTCGGGATTTATTGTCTACGGCCACAGGGGTGATCGGGGTTGGTACTTTTTGTATTATTGCTAAGCCCTTTTGTGCATACAATTGGTTTGTAAGGTCTATTAATTCTTCAAATGCGCTGCCTCGCAGCCCGCGTGTATTCCACAGTGCCATTAGGCACCTATGTTTATCAGTTTTGTACTTAGTTCTTTGCGTTTTTCTTCAGGCACATCTCCAATGGCCCATACAAGCGCGCCTAGTACACTTGGTGCGTCTAAAACCTTTGTTACATATGGTTTTTTATAGTTTTCGTCCAAAAATTGTTCTAGGGCTGTGACCAAAATAGACTCAGGATTTTTTTGGAATAGGGAGCCTATCAGCACAATTTCTGGAGGGGCATTATATGTGAGGTTATCTATAATGCCAAGTACGCTTTCACCATAGGCTTTTGAAGATGTGGTTAAAATGTCAATTGCGGCGGCGTCACCTTCTTTTGCTGCTTGAAAAACCATTTTAGATACGTCAAGGTTAAATCTTCTGCGGTCCTCTCCCCAGACGTGATGGTGGAGCGCTTCCATGAAGTCGCTTTTACTGGTTATTTTCATTCTAGTCATAAGCATGTCTGTTAATTTAGATGCAGGATAGCGCTTGTATAAGTTACCAAACACATATGCAATTGCTTGCCTGACTACGTACCCGCCGCCGCCAAAATCGCCGGTCACATCGCCCATGCCGCCAATTTGTAGGGCGTTATTATTTTCGTCTAGGCCAATAACAGAAAAGCCTGTGCCGGACACACAAGAAATGCCATATCCATTGGTAGATGCAGCTTTTATGCCTAAAACGCAGTCGTTTTCTAGGGAGAAATCTGTAAGACCTAAGCCACGTAGTACTTTAGCGATTTCTGTCTGCTGTGTTTTAGTGTCAACCCCGGCCATGCCAAGTGCTGCGCGGGTTATGTTGGCGGTGGTTATGCCATGTTTGCCCAAAAATTCGTCAAACATTTTTTTTAGCACGATGGACAATTCGGCGTAACCGCCTTCCATGACTTCGTAATTGCTGCCACCCCCTGTATATAGGTCAACTAGTCCTGTTTCGGGCTGGTATAGTGCGATGTGGGTTTTTGTATTTCCACCGTCAACACCTAAAAAATATGTGCTCATTTGGATCCTGTCTCCTTTAATATATTTTTTGTATGAATGAATTTCCAATATTCCATTTGCCATGGCCGAGTCCGTCGTAAATGGTTGCGGCAACATCTGCAAAAGTGGTGCGTGTGCCAAGGTTTTGAGGTTTTGCGTTTGCACCACAAACAAGTACCGGTACATATTCTCGCGAGTGGTCGGTAGATGGCATTGTTGGGTCGCAGCCATGGTCGGCTGTAATAATAAGCAAGTCATTTGGTCGAAGGACTGCAAGTATTTCTGGCAATTGTTTATCAAATGTTTCCAGTGCTTGTCCATAACCTTCTGGGTCGTTTCTGTGACCGTATTTCATGTCAAAGTCTACTAGGTTTGTGAAAATTAGGGTGCTTTGGGTGTCGTGTTTTAGTGCATCAATGGTGGCTTGTATGCCATCTGCGTTGTTTGTTGTGTGATTTGCATACCGTACGCCGCGATTGCAGAAGATATCTTCGATTTTACCGATGCCTAATGTGTATTCGTCGTGTGTTTCTAGTGCATCAAGGAGTGTTGTTCCTGTGGGTGGAACCGCATAATCTTTGCGGCCTTCTGTGCGTGCCCATGCGCCGGGTTTGCCGATAAATGGACGTGCAATTACCCGGCCTACAAGTAGATCATCAACTAGTATTTCGCGGGCAATTTCGCAGAGTTTGTACAAGTCGGGTGGGGGGATTATGTCTTCATGGGCTGCTATTTGGAATACGCTATCGGCAGATGTATATACGATTGGCGCGCCTGTTTTTAGGTGTTCTTCCCCGAGCTTGTCCAATATTTCTGTGCCGGAGGCTGGGTGGTTGCCTAGCCATTTTTCTTGGCGTCCGGCGCGGCGTAGCCACGCTCGCAGCATTTCCTCTGGGAATTTTTCGTAGGACTTAAATGGGGGGTCCATAACAAGCCCCATTAGCTCCCAATGGCCACATGTGGTGTCTTTGGAGTGGGTGAGTTCTGCCATGCGTCCGTATGCGGCGGTTGGTGCGGTTACGCTTGGCAAGCGGGAGTTTTCGATGTTGCCTAGCCCCATTGCGTATAAATTGGGCAGGTCTAGCTTGCCGCGTATTTTGTAGATATTGCCTAGTGTGTGAGATCCGACATCGCCATAGTTTGCGGCGTCAGGTAGTTCGCCGATTCCTACGCTGTCAAGCACGATAATGCATACTCGATTAAACATTGTAAAAAATCCTTTCAGGGTATACTCATTTCAAAATTAAAACCTGGCTGACAGGGCTATGTGCCGCGCCATTAGCGCGTGGAAGCGCTTGCTTCGTTCACTGCGCTAATAGGGCGCGTTTTAAGCAGTAGGCAGATAGGATTTTAATTGGAATTAGTACTAAATGAAATTTTCCAGTTCGCTTAATTTGCTTATTGTATAAGTTGGCATAATGCCTATAGTATTTGGGGTGCCGCGATAATTAAACCAGCAGGTATCTATTCCAGCATTAATACCTCCGGCAATATCTGCCGAAAGGGAATCTCCAACAATAAGTATTTTATCCTTTATCACATTAGGAATATGTGAGAGGACGTGGTCAAAAAATTCCTTGTCTGGTTTTTTGTGTCCGACTTTTTCCGGAACAAAAAAATCAGTTGCATAATGCTCTATTAGGGAGTATTTCATTCGTGCTTCATGGGTTTTTAAAATTCCGTTAGAAATAACAAAGATTTGTTTACCGTTTGCAGCTATTTTTTTGCATATTTCTGGCGCACCGTCAACTAAAATTGAGCTTTTGCCAAGTTCGTAGAGATAACGTGCATTAAAATCCTGCGGATCGTGCTGTACACCAATGGCATCAAATAAGCGGGCAAACCTGACTAGTTGTACATCTTTTATTGTATATTCGCCTTTTTCATAACTTTTCCAAACCTCTGCGTTTATTACTATATATTGCGCATAAACTTTTTCAGAATAATCAAAGCCACATTCTTTAAATAGTATCTTTAGGGCACGAATTGATCCTTTGTCAAAATCGTAAAGGGTGTCGTCAGAATCGAAAAGGAAAACATCATATTTTTTCATAAGTTTGACATCTTCTTTCTGCTGGTTTAAGAACTTGCTTTAGTATAGCAAAAGCCGTGCCATAGCACCACAATAATTTTAAAAAGTCCCAAAAAACCAAATGCGGGATAAACATATGCAACAATATTAGAAAAACCAATATGGGAAAATACCAATGCTGCAATACAAATCCCGGCTGCAATTTTAATTCTACCGGAAAACCCCTGTGCTTTTAGCCATTCTGAAACCGCGAAAGCATTACAGGCCGCTGTAGTTATAATTGCGGAAATTAAAACTGCTAAATAAAATAGTCTAAAAATATCTCCATGGTATGCAGCTATGTATAAGAATGGAATTTCCAAACGCATAACCGTTGTGTAGTGTAGAAAAATTGGTAGAACCATACATATTCCAACCAAGGTAATAATACCGCCGCCTAAGAGGCCGCCGATCATGGCATCTTTTTTTGTGGTTGCTATTTTAGACACTGCCGCTAAAATTGGCACACCGGTTACTAAATTATAGGAGGCGTAAATAACCGCAGACAAAATCCATGCGATGGTTAATGTACCTGCTGAAAGTATTGCAAAAACCGGTCGCGCATATGTAAAGAAGGAGAATAACCCGATAAAAATACCTCCAAGCAGCATAAAAGGGGCAAGGTATAAATTAATTTTTACAATGCCGTTAAGCCCAAAGCACAGTACCAAAAATACAAGAAGGGCAGTTATTAGTGCGCTAAGAGAAAATGAAAAACCAAAGGCTTCATGTCCTGTGGCCCCGGCTCCGGCAAGCATGGCAACAAGAAGGCAGAATAGAAATATAGATACCATGCATTCCATTAATTTGCCAAACTTTGGGCCAAATAAATAGCACATGAGCTGGTGGTAGTTTTCTAGCCCCTCTCGTTTGCAAATGCGAAGCACTGCCCAGCCGGTAAATGCAAATAGCAGGCCGGCTATCATTATGCCAAAAAGTCCGAGTCGCCCAAAGTAAGCAAAGTATTGCATCAGTTCTTGGCCGGATGCAAAGCCCGCGCCTAAGAATATTGAACCGTAAATTGCTGCAATTTTTAATCCGGTATAGTTTTTCGGTTGTAGGGTAGTTTTTGGTTTTAAATTAAATTTCATATTAAAAACCCCTTTCATAGTAATGTATGAAAGGGGGTGATGGATAAGACCTATAATATCGTATTCATATTAGACTACTGGTAGATCACTAACCTCAAGAATGCCACTATTTACTTGCGAATCTTTGTAAAAACCTACGCTTGCAAGAGGCAAGGTTTCAAGATACTTTTTTAATCTATTTGCCATTGGTTTGAATATTGCATATGTGATTCCGCCAGAGGCAACCGCCCCTACAATGGGGATAAGCTTTCCGATACCTTTTGCGAAAATAGGCTTTGTCATTTTTATACCTATTGCTTTGGCTGTTGTTTTTACAATGGGGTATATCATTCCTTGTGTAAGTGCTCTACGAACCAATTGCTTAGGTACATTTTCAGCCGCCATTAGTGCAATTTTTGAAAGTGCCATGTTTGCCGCATTTACACCTGCCATTGCACCAATAAATAACGTAAGCTGGTTTGATGTTTCATCATCAAGGCCGCCTTCATCATTGAACATGTCTTGCCAGCCGTACAAATAAACGAGCTTTTGCATTATCCTGATAATATGAGCAAAAAATTGTGCAGCATCCGCTGGAATTGTTGCTGCCATGGCAAAGCCACCTGGTATACCCGCAGCGGCAGATATGGCGGACACTTTTATTGTTTCACTGCTTATACATGCCTTTGCAATACGGTCAAGTTCCTCGCTTTTTATGCCGGCTTGTGCGGGATTTGTTGCTATCGCATTATTAACTATATGCGTATCGTAAAATTTTGAAAGTTCTTTTCTTAGAAAGCTTGAGCGTTCAATTTTTACACCTGGAA
>Ga0136643_10010502_pt1 | contig 13688 bp, 10 predicted proteins | sample TergutLab28metaG_FD_96883 | JGI IMG/M metagenome (GOLD analysis project Ga0136643, IMG submission 96883) | Labiotermes labralis P1 segment gut microbial communities from Petit-Saut dam, French Guiana - Lab288 P1 (version 3) (version 3) | ecosystem: Host-associated > Arthropoda: Insects >...
AGCTACGTTGTTCCTTGCTAAAGTCATTTTAAAAACACTCACAAAATAATTCCATTATATTAACAGGGTGTTGTGGCAGCATATCGTGTTGTGTAAGAGTACGTTGTTGGGGATGCGTCTAGACAGTGCATTTGTTGGTTGATAATTAAAGTGATTCTACGAAATGCACGGTGCATCAATAAGGATTAAGGCTGTGTGTTTCGGCTTAATGTTATTAGCTGTCATCAGGCCGCAATCCTTCAAATGTGACAACTTTAATTTCAGAGGCATTTATACAAATGTAATGCCGCTGTATATATTTATACATGCCCCGATAGTGGTTTTAAATACTAATCCGAAACACGTAGCCGTAAAATATATTTTATTTCAATATACGTGGTGTCGACTGCAGAAACGTTCTGTTTGTTTTGTCTTTTAAATTTATGCCTTTCACATTTGTGCTTTTGGTAACTGCTATCTCGTGAAATGCGCAGATAGAAATTTTGAATGGAATAAGATGATTTCTTCTTTAGCCTCTTGCAGTTTACTGTATATAATCACATCATAGTCTGGTGGGTGACCTCGGATTTCGGTGTGAGTTTTATCGTATGTTCATACAGCGTGGCTGCGTGATACAGTCCGCGGAAACCTAAGGACAACACAAGATAATTCTGATTTCGTTCTTCACCATCTCTCAAGCTGACACAGTGTTGTCTTAACGGAGACGTCCAATGGCGTGTCTTAAATTATGTACCCAGAGTAAGGCACTCAGATATTTGTATTCTAGAAGTTCATATCCTGGTATGTAAAATATATTTTATTTTTATAATAAAGAGCAGTTGTATTGAATGACTCTTGGCGCATGATGCAGTGTTATTAAGCATCGTACTGGCTCGATTATTAGGTTACGTGTTTTTTACATCAATATTTACGCTGTAAACCTCAGGCATTTTTGTGATCGCATTTTATTTCAATTTTGGGTCTGTAACACGTCTAATCTCCATGTTGACAGTAAACAGTGTTGGTCTTATTATCGGGTCGTTATGGAAAGCTAGAAAATAGATGGAAGCAGAAACTGCCTGATATGATTTTAGTAAGGCTTAAGGATATATAGGCGACTTAAGGAGCACTTACGAAGACGAGGATTGGACAGTTCAGGCTGGTCAGATTTCAGGAAGAGGTAGAATACCTACCGCAAGGGCTGAGAAAAAACAGGATGGAGAAACGTCGGTACTTTACTCCTCTGCAGGTAGCATTTGTACAAACAGGGGGGCGTGCCCCATTAAAGTCAAAGCGAATCCGTAACAAAAACGGCCATCACAGAGAATGGGGGTAAAGTGCTACAAATTGTGGGGGGGGGGATAGGGCATATTCCTTATTCTTTCTCTCTTCCCTCCTTTCTTTCCTTTCTCTTTACTTTCTTTCGCTGAATTTCTTTTTTCCTATCTTTATATGTTTTCTATTTTTTTTTGTCTACACTTCCAACTAATCTTTTATTTTTATTTTTTCCTTGTGGCGGGATAACGCAGCCGGTATAGCCACTAGGCTGCTATCCAGGGTTCGAGTCCTAGCAGGGGCAGGAATTTTTCTGTTCTTCAAAAATCCAGATAGTCTCTCCTGTCCAATGGGTACGTGGCGCTCTGTCTCTCTATGGAAGTAAAATGACTGATTTTACTTCCATCAAGTGTCGAGGTTAAGACTGAGTGCAGTTATATCTCTATTCTTATATTCCTGCGAGACGTGGAGGACAACAGCATTACCAGCTCTTACTTAACGCATTTTGTACTGACCACCCGTTCCGTGTTATGAGACCATTTTATCATGGTAGTCGTATCAAGAGTCGTATTGGAAATATTTCTCTATTGATGAATTTGTAAGGTTTATATATGGCGGTGAGACGGAGTGTTTTTTTTTTGTGTTCATAATTTTTCACTGCCTTTTTTGCATCTATGTTTATATACATATTATTCAGTTCCGCTTGTACCATAGTGTAAATATTTATTCAAATTGGTTACAGGAACAATTTTGTAATTTATCCTTGTACACACTGTATATACTGTCTGTGCAATAAATATCTAATATATATATATATGTATATACATGACGTTGCCCGTATGGCTTATTTGCCTTGTACAGTCAGGGGAAGTGTTAAAGTGTTGAGCAGTTTTGATGCGGATGCCGGGCATTGCTGTTCCTCCGTAAGAAAATGAACCTTACCCAGGTGCTAACTACCTAGTCGCATTAGACATTACACACAATTGTGTGTGTAATGGCTCTTCACTGTTACAGGAATGACCTGCCTTATGGCCAGGATTCGTGGAGAAGTAAGGCAAATATGATAGTGTGAAAAATGGAGGAATACCTGAAAGGTTTTTACCTATGGCCTAGAACGTTAATGTGAATTTCACCCTCTGAAGACTAAAATTAATCTACATTATATACAAGGTTTAGTTCTTATCTTACATAGAACGCAATATGCTTTATCGCATAGAAAACCTATATCCGCTGGGACTTCCCGTGTTTAATTTTTATTGTTTTGAAGTAAACTTACGCGCCTTATGGCCCAAGTATTTGATTTATGTCCACTGTCTGCTTAACCCTTTAAACACCGAATTAAATCCTATCCTTAATTAAGAGTTATGTTTTAATTTTATGGCCTTACAAGCAACATCATGAACGATATAGTTGCGTAATTTCTCTCCTTTTCCTATATCAAAACCTTTCGGTATGCTTTGGACTAATTATGCCAGAGATTTTGCTCTTTTTCCTACCCCTACTCTGTTCAACTCTTCTTCCTTACTGCCAGACTTTTCCATTCCTTCCACTTCCCAGTAGTCTTATTTTCTCTTTCAGCATTCTTCACGCGACTCACCGCAAGAATCCGTTTACCATGCTTTTCACATTTACACAAAGACAGTATTCGCACATATAGTATACCATTTATAACAAAAGAAAGTGATTTGTTTTCATCCCCTTATCGATAACTCGCTCCCCGTGATACGCGATTGCCTAGCCCTGCTGCCATCTGGTGTAGAAATAATAAAGTTTTCTACTGAAGAACATTTTTGTACCTTCCTGTTGTGAATTTATCGGAAAGACAACGGTTGGTCATACTGTCATACAGCGCACTGCACTAGTCATATCCGATATCCAGATCTCACTTCTGTGACGATTTCATTTTGAACCTCCGCGTTATTTATTTTATTATCCAATTGTATAAGAAATAAGGATTTCTCTCTTGCCTCATCTGTCCTTTCTTTACCTTCTTTACCCCCTCTCACTCTGTCACCACCTTCTGATCGGGAAGACCAGGGATTCCACCGTCGACTAGGAGTCGATTATACTGATTGCAGTGTGCTTTCTCAGGCTTTCTGGGTAAATTACAGAATAGTACTTATTGCTAGACTGCTGTGCGGATGCGTATATCCGTAACAGTATTTTCATGACGGTTAAAAATTGTATTCAATAGCAGATTGCGGATAAGCTTGCAGATAAGGGCTTAAATTATTAATTGCCTTCTTTTGTAGTTTGAAAGCGCAATTGAGAACACCATTATCCTGAACATCAGTCTATCGAAATGGGTAAGTTTGTATCAGATTGAGAATTTACTGAAACAGCAGGCTATTGTCGACATTACTGACAGATTCTGACTCCCAGTAATTTATTTTCTTATACAGTGCTTGGTGCAGTACTGTCACTGATAAATGATAATTGGCAAGTTTTTAACTTGCAAGGAAGGTATAAATGTAATTGAAGCCATCTCTGATTTATAAAATAAACCATACAAGTGTGATAACTTACGCAAAACGAAATAAACTTTTTATGATTTTCTTGATTGAAGTGTTCCTGAAGCATGTCTCCCACTTTGTCAAATCTATATGTATTGTAATTTGTGGATTAGATTAAAATTGAAATTATTACATTATAAAGGCGTTGTTGCTCTATGGCTATTTGTAACAAATTAATTTTCTATCATTGGTTCCGGATGCGGTTAAAGACCTCGACCATTGCTGTGTGGGTACGTGTACTACTCGTTCTTGCACTTCACACACCGTTTGTACTTCTGCAATGTAATTTAGATAGCATGTGAAAAACGAAACTCAAGAACTCTTTTCCTTTTCCTTACATTTCCTTTTTCTTTTCCATTATAATTCAATTTCATTTTTGTTCAGTCATTCAGGTAGGTTTCGCCTAGCACCAGATCTGTCACCAGACAACATAAACCTCGTGTTTATGCATACGTCACAGATTTCTCCACTCCTAATTGGTGTCTTTGTGGCTTACAAAACTTGTGATTAGTCATGTTCTGCGAACTGATCCTGGTGAATACGTGTGAAATCCCTGCTAAAGGTACATAATGCTATTGAGCGTTCTGTCAATATCCACAGCATCCATAATGCAAATTTCTGTAATATTCCTCACTAACATTTTGGCATTAATTTAACCTAAATACAACATCGCAGAATTAATACGTTTAAGTTTCTAACAGCTGAGACTATGAAGGACGCTGCTTGCTGATACTAACGGTCAGTGGCTAGCTAATCGAGCAGATCACTGACGGGTACGTTCAGACAACAAACTGCAGACAGGGATATGACACGTGGGTAGAACTAACTGGATTGGAGTTGCACTTAGTAAGTTTGTAGGGACGTGGTATTCTCAGCATTTAAATCGATGCCTTTTGTTTGATTTTTAAAAAATGGAACTGTATCCATCACACTCAGTATTCCACTGCCTGCCTGACGGGCAAACTAACGAACTGACAAAAGAACTAACTAACTAACTACGTGGAGCAGAGTCCTTCCTGAGAAGCTAACAGTTCCTGAGCTGGTCAAGAAATTTCCTGCATTTTATGGACGCCGAATGTTCATTACCACATTTACAAGCGCCCGCCTCCTGTCCTATTCGTGAAGCAGATCAGCCCAGACCATGCGTCTTCTCATCCCACTTCGTGAAGATAGACTTTAATATTATCCTCCCATCTATGCCTAGGCCTTCCATGTGGGCTGTTTTCGTCAGGTCTCCCCACCAAAACCCTGCATCGTCCACTTGTCTCACATACCTACCTGATTACCCGCAACATCTCATTCTTATTTATGTGATCACCCGAACAATATATGGTGACAAGTAATATCATAACGTTTCTTTAAGTAGTCGTCTCCACCCCATTATTTTGTTTTACCTCGTCCCTCTTAGGCCCAGATACCTTCCTCAGCACTCGCCGAGAGGATTAGCGCCGTTCGTTGAACCCAGTGTTCGTTACTGTCTTCACTAGAGACTGGTCGAGTCAGGAGGGGTACACACTGAAGCAGACCAGATCAGAAGAGAGGAGACTATTCTGATCTAACTGTTTGAAGTACTATTGATGGCAGATTTGATTGCCGATGATTTAGTTGCATTAGACAGGGGCAGACAATTTTTAAGGCTTGTCCTCTCTGGAGGAAAAAACCTCTTGTACTGTACCATTCTTTGGCACTTAGGAGAGCAGCTGGAAAGAAAATGGTATGTCCGGTCCGGACATTGATCGATGCAGGATAAATCATTCCTGTGTGATGTAAAGAAGAAAACGCACCGCCACACGGACGTTGTCCAGAGAGCGCGCGAAGATATCCGGAGGGTTAAGGTATTGCGAGAATTAGGTTTTCGTAACGGCGTTGACGTAGAACGAAGTCGTCTGGGGCATTACCCCTTCTCGACTCGTAAAACAGTTACTGACGTTTCGGAGAGGCATAGCACTTCCATATTCAGAGTTTGACATCGACACGATGTAACATCCACAATTAATTAAAATTTTATCGGAACATCTCTGCAAATAATTGCCGACATTCCGTATGAGCCAACTGTGTCCATCTTCATGCACTGTCCGTCTCTATATTAAATCCCTGAAGATGGGGGACGTACGCTCCTCCGCAACGCCTGCAGCTGTTTACCATGATTTCAAACTTTCGCCGTGTTCTGAATGTTGTATGCTTTCTACTGGGTAAATCCCCGGCGTCTGGATTTTATATGTCGACGTTTCGGAACACTGTTCCGTCTTAATAGGGAGGTAGGTATGAAGAATACCCCAACATTTCTCAATATTCTTCATATCTACCTGACTATGAAGATGGAACAGCCAGAGTGTTCCGAAACGTGGGCATATAAATTCCAGACGCCGGAGAATTACCCAGAAGAAAGCATTCAACTGTTTACCAATCAGGACGGCGTAACACTTCAGAACAATTCGGTCGTAATCATTATTGTTCAACCATGAATTAATTACAAAATAATAAGTGAATTTATTCTCAGCTTGAACCAGGCCGTATGGTCTCGGTGCGCGCCGTGGAGTTATACCACTGTAGCGGGGGGAGGGGGGATGTCACGCCTCCATCTTGCGACAAATCTAGACGGAAATTCCATATGAGTGTTGCAATTAGTATCGAATACACGTCCACACTGGCGGACGACTTGCGGCACTAGGCTGGTGGCTTCTTGTGTGTGACTGTTTCGACTGAAGTTTATCTCTTGTTTTTGTGACTAATCGGGTCAGGTTTGATCCGGTCCTGTCCACATCGGGTCAGGTGACTTCACACCACATCCTAAAATCATTTTCAATTGACACTTTTTTATATTCCCATTTACAGCTTGTTCTTCCAGGTGATCGTATCGTCTTATTTATATATATATATATATATATGTGTGTGTGTGTGTGTGTGTATACATATGTGTCTATATATATATATATATTTTTCATGGCATAACAGTCCACGATGGACCAGGGCCTCCTCAGTGTCGAGGCTTCACGATCACACTCAGACACACCACACTCGGTAGGACTCCTCTGGGCGAGTGATCAGCTCGACGCAGAGCCCTCTACCCGACAACACACAACACCCTAAAGAGAAGGACAGCCATGCCCCGGTCGGAATTCAAATGCCACAGTCCCAGCAAGCGAGTGGCCTCAGACCCACGCCTCATTCCACGCGGCTCTTAAATTATTTGCTGCGATTAAAATAATTCATTAATTTTTTCTGTAGACAGCGTTGCGCGCTTGTTGTTATACATTTTAAAACGCGTAGCAGATATGTATAGGATTTTACATGGCGGTATGTACGAACTTCTTATGCGTTACTTTACAGATCTAAAGCTAAGGATCGAAGAACCCAAGATTTTGTGAAACTGTAAAATTCTCAAGGCACTCATGTGGTAGGCGGTTTGTTGTTCTGGAAAGTCAAACTGTGTGTAGACATCCCAGGAGACATACGGTTCGAAGCTTTCTTCGTCTTGTGAAGGAAGGGCTGCAGAACTCTCAACGGACCTAATTATATGATCGGTGTTTCTGTCAGTCTGTGTTAACGTCCGATGTTTACCGTGTGTCACTGGAGAAAGGTACATTCAGAATCACGTTTCACTTTCGGAGAATGTCTTTTCTTCCGGTCTGATTAGTTTCTTACTTGTGCATTGCGCAATTGAGAGTGCTTGAAAATGCAGATGTTTTGAGTAACAACTTCAAAGAATATAAATGAAGTTCATGAAAAAACCAAGAGAAATGTGGATCCAGGAAATGAACCTTTTCGTTCTTTACGATAACCGATAAAAATCGTAATACATTTTGTATGATCTGTGTTCCGTGCATTCTTGGAAAATATACAATAATAGTACGAACATATTTATTAAAATTAGTTTATATACACATGTATGGGTTCACTGTGTATATGAACTGACTTTATTTAGTACAGTTAAGCGCATTTCTTGTTACCATTATTGCTTACGACGTAATAAATTTTATGAAACAACTTTTTGTTTTTTGGGGGGCGGTTTGTGAAATATCGTTTGTTAAAAAAAGACAGAAACACAAATTAGAGATGTTTTAAAAGGAAATACTCAGATAATATTCAGATTAAGGAATGTGACTTGAGTCGCCGTTGTAGAATGTAACAAATAGTTTAATTGCTTTCTAGAAAGCATTAATATTGAGAAGACGGTGAATTCTAGGAAGCTGTGTTTGGTGAAATAAGTATATGCAGGTGGTAGACAAGAAATGGATAGTGAATTTTGGAGGTGAATAATTTTCAATAATTAGAATCTTAGTACCACGATGTATTTGGCGAATAAGATGCGAGAATATGAGGTGGAATGGAACATCTAGTACGAAATTGTGTTTGGTATTGGCCTTCTTTTCTAGCACAGATTTTTATTTGATACAATTTTGAGAATAATAATTATTTCAAAAGTACACTACACATTACGTTTATAAAATTTGTTTGCAAGAGGAGAACTCACACACGTAATTTATCAGTCGTTGTGACCTCGAACTTTAACCTGTAGTAGTGTTTGCAAATTATTGTTTATCGTGTGATGTATTTCTTTGATTGCCATCTGTAAACGCTGTTATTTACTCGGAAGAGTTTTTTCGATAAAATTGTACACTTATAAATACGCATCTGTTTCTGCGTGTGTATATATACATGTAGTTATTTCATGTAGTCGTAGAATGTTCAGTGACTGAGAATGGTATCTTTTCTCGGACCTCCATGTGAGTACGTCCGTCCCCACCCTTTCGCGTCACGATGGCAACATATATAAAATCCGAAATGGGCTGTTTTCTGGATGCGAAACCGTATATAAACATGTAATTACAGTAATCCCGAACGGTGATTGAACGTCGGCTGTCCTGATATCAGGGAATTTAATGACTACCGGAATAACACAGGAACCTTTAGGAAGACTGTGTACCATTATGTATATTGTTGATCAGTCGTAACTGGGTTTGTCACTCTAGTAATCACTAAATATTCTAACGCCACGGAGCAGAACCTTTGTCGAAAAGCTGATGGTTGTTGAAATAGTCGAGATACTCAACTACTCCTAAGCAGTCCGAAAGTTGGATGTCCTAGCCTCTTTCCCAAAACCCACAAGTATCCAAATCACCATTTCCCGTCTCATTTTCACCCCATCATCTACACCTACGTCACCAGGGTGGGTTTATCCCCTTAGGTTTTCGTCTAAACGATACATAGATTTATAATTTCTCTACGCCTTTTGCATGCTCCGCTCATGTGAATGTCCGTGTGTCGATCGGCCCAGTAACATTTGTTGAAGAGTACACAGCTGTACGTTAGTGGCGTTACCAATACTAATGTATATTGCGTTTATTAAATTTCTCTTTTAATTTCTTTACAGGTAAGCTGATTTCCGACGAAAGCCCCATCAAGTGGTCCACTGCTTCCATTTTCGGTGAGCGTATTCGTTTCTTAGTAATTGATTTTGGTGAAACAGATTTGTTTCAGTGAATAATTTACTACTTTATAAAAGCCCTTGCAAGCTTTGAGAGATAATTTCCAACGTCAAAATATCTTTCTCTCTTTCCCATCTGTTTGTACTACAGAATTAATAACGATGCACGAATGACATGGTTGCGAGGATAATCAGGTTAACATGTACAAAACACGCGCACATTCCGACGGTAGTCAAACGAGTGCCTTCCGTTTTCAAGTTAAGTTATTTTACTGGCTGACCTCACCGGGTCCAATACGTAAAGCCTGGAAATGCAGTGACAGGAATAACTTCCGGCGTGTGCTTTATAAATAAATTCGGAATGGAAGTATAAGGAATGGTGTGAAGTGTGATGGGTTATATAACCACACTCTCAGGGTGTTTTTAATCAGCTAAATTATGCACAAATGTATGGTGATGAGTGGAGCGTAGTGTGAATACTTCGTAAATGTGACGATGAACCAATTACGCAGCACGAGGAGGTATGCAGTTCCTTGCATTTTGTGGATTCTGAAGTTTCACTAGGGACTAACGCTCTTTACTGCCCTTGGCCACACGAATCCGGGACACGCCCATCCAACGTGTTCCTTTAAAGTTTCTTTTGACAATATTCTCCTATTTGTGCGTAAGTTTTCCCACTCGTGGTTGTTCCACATTCAGTGTGGATGCTGTAAAATACCTTTATACTGCATCGTATGTTTTCTAGAAGATTAATAAACGTCTGATTATGAGCCTGCTGCCTTCTTAAAATCTACACACATTTCCCCCCTAGTATGTGACAAATGCAGACGAAATTTGAACGATTTGAACGATATGATTCGTACTTTATAAGGTCCGACAAAATCCATAGTGACGTACATGGCTAATTTTTCTACTCATGGGTTTATCTTCGAGAGGCGAATGTTGGACAACGGTGACAGCCCTTGATAAATGATGCAGCTAGTTCGATCACGGTTTCAGCTTACTTATCTATCTAATAAGGACTAAAACGAAGGCTTGTTAGGCTCCTATTCTGTATGTATGTGTGCAAGCGTGAGCGTACGTGTGCGCATGATAGCGCATTATATTTCTCAACAAGTCGACCGAATCTCACGAAGCTTCGTATGAATGTTAGGCTATTGACCCAGACCGTAGATAGATAGATATATAGATAGATGAATGGATTGATGGATGGATGGATGGATGGATGGACGGACGGACGGACGGACGGATTGATGGACAGATGGATAGATGGATGGATAGATAGATAGATAGATTTGCATTTGGGTTTGGGGCCTCTCAGCCCTGATGCACCTAGGCCTTAATAGACGGGCCCTTTGTGTCCCATATAGAATCATGGGAGCCCCGTAACTTTACTGCAGTTCCAGTTGAGCCCCTAAGCCAAAACTCTTAATATCCTTCAGCTCCAGAAAAAAAAAAGTAGCCCAGATACGCATTTCTGAGTGCGGCCAAAGCCTCGCACTTACAAAGAATGTGGGCCGAGGTTTCCTCTCCCACTCCACACCTCCTAACAATGGACTGTCTAGCAGTCCTAGTAGGTAAAGATGTCTCCAGAAGGCCAGTTACAGCCCTGGATTGAATCCCATTAAAGGTCAGAAATTTAGCCTTGGTACCCAGACTGGGTCCCATACTCAGACCGTAATGTTACTCTTTAATTGTCTGGAAAGCCGATCCCAGTGGTCACGCGGTCTAAGGCGTGGGTCTGCTACCGCTCTTCTGATGGAACTGCGGGTTCGTATCTCGCCGCGGGCATGGAGATGTCTGTCTCTCGTGAGTACTGTGTGTTGTCAGGTAGAGGTCTCTGTGTCGGGGCTTATCACTCGTCCAGATGAACCACACCGAGTGTGTTGTGTAAGTGATCGTGAGCCCTCAACAATGAGGAGGCCCTGACCCACTAGGGGCCGTTGTACCATGAAAAAAAAAGAGAAGGAGAAGAAGAAGAAGAAGAATTCTCTGAAAACCTGTAATAACAACATGGACTAAGCGGGAAGCTGAAGTGACCCGAGAACCACTTTAACGTCAAGAAATTATTCCCGGAAGTGTAACCTGTAAAAGTAGGCAATGCGTGTTAGGATTATTTTCGTGTAGAGCACGAGATAACAGCAGTACTGCAGTGCCAAACGTTTTTAGCCAATAGGTAATGGATATGTGGGGCTGAGCGTGTGATTGTATGGAGACAGGGCGTGTCCTTCTGAACATGTTGCTAGTGAAGTGATTATTGTAAGTTCTAAGACACAAACATGGCAGCTATCCGAAACTTTGAGTTGTATCGGACAAATTTAATTTATGTACGAGGGGTGGCCAGCTAGGCGAGCTTAGGTAGCCTCACTATAGCGGACGGCTGCAAGAGAAATGCGATAATAAAATATCCCCCCCCCCTTGTTTGTTGGCTTCTTATTTCTGTTTATTCAACTGCGACAGGTTAGTTTTAGCTACCGACCTCATTTCTTTAGAAAGTCTTTCAAAACACCCTTCACGCTCTGCATCATGATAATGTTAAACTGCTTGAATGCTGTTATTTTACTTGAAACTTGCGCAAGCTTTATTCTTGACTTGGGCCATCCGCTTTGTGGCCACCCCTGGTACACAGACACACTGCATTAGTAATGAGTTGTTCACAAAATATAATACAGCAGTCATAATGTTCGTATTTTACAGGACTAGCAATGTATGAAATAGGTTTCTTAATGAGCTCAGATATGGAACATGATTCATTCCAGTGTTGTGGCATTGTTTCCTTGCTCCAAATATGGCCGGCATTGTGTGGATGAGCCTATCGGTTACAGCACCAGCTGGTGGTGCACCTCAGGCTACGACCGAAGCGCTATCACCGGCAGAGACAGGGACTTGTTCTTCGCTGAGGGGGTCCCATTTTGCCTCGCTCTTCAGTTGAACCCCTGTACTTACCGTGGTAAACCAGACGAAATCTGAGGCTGACAAGTCAGCTTCATCTGTTACCAAATTAAGAATATGTGGAACTGTGTCTCCACTCCTTCTTGTGTTTTCGTGTTGTTGAGACAGGGAGGCGATCTGCACTTCAAAGAATACGGAACATTAGTGGAATCTCACGTGACATACAACAATTAATCGAGATTAAGTTATTGTTCATCGATTCCTTTCTGTTTAATTCACAGCAGGAATCGTCCCTGCCTGTCCTAGACAAAGCACCATTATCGTAACGCGCTTGGTTGGGCTTTGTTTTAAAACGTCTTAAGGGATAGTTGAAAGGGTTCACGTTAAGGGCTGTTTGCTAGGTCACTGGTGCCAGTACAAAACACGCAGGACCGGCATGGTCTGCCGGTCTTCAGACATGACCAAAGAGATGTTATCACGAACGGAGATGCAACAATATTAATGTTCACAGTCGATTAACCCATTGGCTTACTCATTCGGAGGTACCAGATGAAGAATACCAGCTTCTGTTGTTTTCCTTTAAAACAAAGAACATAAAATGTGTGGTTGATGTTATGATATTCTGTATTCAATAGGCATGGGGATTCAAAGAACTGCTTCTTACAGTAATAACAGTTCGAAATGTTCGCCATTGGAGGTAAAGAGGCAGCAACTTACCGCATGCAGTACAGTCCTCTTCGAAATTACATAATCTCGGCTACTCAAAACATAACGACCCTCTCACAGAGACGAAAGATTTTTTACCTTGAGGGCCAGAACTCCTCGTCGCCTCAATCCCATTACACTTTATTCCATTTTAATACTATCCTCCGACCTAGTCTTGGTATCCGAAGTGATGCTTTCCATTTACACGGGCGCTAAAATCAAGATTGTTGTTTTGTGAGCTGAGAAAGTCCGTAATTTTTTTGAACAGCTAAAGAATTTTCCGAGAAACGTGTCGCTTGCGTCAGTAACATTATATTTAAGTTTTGCAGCAGAAATTGTGTAGGCAATTCCAATTTTTACCATGCTTGCCACATATCCAGCCCTTCTTACCCAGGAGGCGAGGTTTATTCTTAAGTTTCCTTATGGTGTTAGCAATGAATGAGAAATCTTGCACATTCCTATGAAATGTCATGTAGCCGTAGGCTTCAGTATCTACATAGGCCACTTATTGATGTATATTTATTGTTGTATAAAGAGTGATATCTTATGTTTATTGGACCGTGCATCATCTTGATATTTGAATAAAGGTAGACCAACTTGATGACACTTGCTTTATTATGTCAGTTTACTGCTCAATATGTTTCAGATGTTAATACATCCATCTTCAGGAGCTTGCGACTACTTCTTGCGTTGTTGTGTAGGCTGACTTGAGGCGTGTTGGTGTTATGTAGCGGGATTGTCTGTTGGTGATGTGGTATCCGAGTGCAGGCTGAACTAGTGGTTCAGCCTGCACTCGGATACCACATCACCAAAAGACAATCCCGCTACATAACACCAACACGCCTCAAGTCAGCCTACACAACAACGCAAGAAGTAGTCGCAAGCTCCTGAAGATG
>Ga0136643_10010505_pt1 | contig 13684 bp, 7 predicted proteins | sample TergutLab28metaG_FD_96883 | JGI IMG/M metagenome (GOLD analysis project Ga0136643, IMG submission 96883) | Labiotermes labralis P1 segment gut microbial communities from Petit-Saut dam, French Guiana - Lab288 P1 (version 3) (version 3) | ecosystem: Host-associated > Arthropoda: Insects >...
GTGGGGACCCGTTGCGCTGACCACGTGACACCCCTCTATCCGCAAAAGTTGGCACTAACTTCGCCGACCGGCGGCGGCCGCTCTGTCGGTATAGTTCGCGTGCGGACTACGGCCACGGAGTTTCTTTAGTTTAGTCGGGGGTAGAGCGGCCGAGGAGCGAAGCAGACATCACCTCCGTTACATGCCGTTGTGAAGAATTTATGGAGCTGTACTTCCACGCCCTTGTCTTCATAATGCGCACAGGGACAACTGTCAATTTATGGGAAATGTGTTGTAGGTAAATATGGCGATGACTACAAACCTAAGCGCTTAGACATAACCCAGCTGTTAATATTGTGCGACAGCGTGTGGACGAATCGAAGCATTGGAAGGAAAGTAGAAGTTTTGTCTGCTGTCTTTTTCATAATAAGGAAAAATGCATCGGCAATCGCAACTAATTATTATTATTATATGTGTGGGACATTCGCTTACAAATAGTTTTTTCCTTTGTTGCTTCTATTTGGCCGTGCTGATTAGATTGTAATGAGAATTCAGTTCGGTAAGTGTAAGGTTCGATCACAGGATTAGGCTAGGGGACCTGATGCGTGAAAGCCAAAGGAAAAGAGGAGCAGAGAATGTTTTGAGGTGTTCGTCTAAGAAATTTGTGTATAACATCTTAGCCTTCTTCCTCCCCCTCCCCCTCCTCTTTTTCATTTTTTCTAACGGCGAAAGAGGTTGTATCAGATAGCCATGCCGTGTGTTCGACTTTCGATGCAACAGACCTATATTAAAAAAAAGTTTGGCATGAGCGTTGGGGTCTACATCAGCCTTTCAAAAGTCGGCGTAATAATGACAGGACGCGCGCAAGAAATTGTGTGGTGGAAGTGATATTTAGACTAATGTAGCGTGTTTGAATAAAAATAGGGTAAATTGATTTTCGGAAAAATACACATTTGCTGTTTTAATGTTCTTTTTTGCAGAATGTGCGGCAGTGTGGTAGAAATTGGGAAGTTTTTATTTCGGTTTGACAGAGATAACGCTGGACAAATGGAGTTGGGAATATAAGGTTTTGTATAAAGATAGTTTATGAAGCTACAAATCTGTGTGATATGTCGTTTATGAATAAGCAGTTTCAAACGTGCTGACTGTGGTAAGCCCTGACACATTTTAAAGTAGAATCAGTAAACTTTACATTCTTTGAACAATGCATCGTGATACACACTTTTCTTAATTTTTTTCACCTAGATTATCCTCGACATATTTCAAGCAAGGATTATTCGTCATGGGGAGGAGTTCTGTACAAGCAGCTTATAATACTTCACCATGCATCTTAAGAGGCATCTAGTCGCTGACACAATATGAATGATACAATATCATTCATATTATGTCATTGATTAGACACCTTTTAAGATGCATGGTTAAGTACTATAAGCTGCTTGTACAGAACTTCTCCTCATGATGAACAGTTACTTGTTCAAAACATGTCAAGGATAATCTGGGTGAAATAATTTATTAAGAAAAATTTGCATCTTGTTGGTGTTTCTCATGTACAGAATCAGTACTTCCTAATTTCGTCACATCAGAATGACATCGACGATGACGGCGATGATGATGATGATAATGTTTGAATTTAATTCTTTATTATTTATATGCTGGCACAACAGCCATAAGGCCAGTTACAGTGACAGCACAGGAACATACAAAAGTACACAAATTACAAACAACAAACAAAAACACAAGTAAAGGAGATAATAAGGGATCGCATGTAATGACAATAATATAATTGTTAAAGAGACATTGTTGAGAGAGAGAATTTGTTCGTGAATATACTGATAGTACCATTGCGTTAAATTCAGTTTATTGACATGCACGTGAGCAGCACCGGGCTTGTTGCCAAGTGAACACTCGAATGCTGCAGTACACAGTCCACAGATACTGCACAGTTGCTTGACAAAGGAAGAAGGAAGGTACAATTTATTACCAGTTTAATTACACATATTCTGCCTTAATTAAAACCACAATTCTCTTGATACATCAGTGACCGAACTACAGCCTAAAATGATGATGATGATGATGATAATAATGGTTATGATCTAATAATATGTTCTTCGCAGTGTAGTCTTTTTTATAAATGTGCCACATGTTATAATTGTTCTGACTTGTTTTCATTTCGTTACGATCTGTGCATAGTCCACAGTTATCACTAATTTTTGTTGCCGGTAGTCTCTCTTCATCTGCCTTTCCAATTTTACAGGCCAGATTTTTGAGTGGCAACACAGGTGTTGCTGATGTTACATAAATATTATGTCTGACGTTGTTTGTGTTTGTACGGTTGAAAGGTTTGGATACATGATTTACTGCCACGTTGGCTGCTGTGATTTTTATATTTTAATGATTTATGCTCTTCCCACCTTCATAGTGATATAATGTAGTCCAAACAGGTACAGAATTATGCTGTCACATTTTGGTGCAGCTTTTGCTCTTGTTATGGCCCTTACTGTTGTTCAGATTCAGCTTGATCGTAGTTAAATCTTCATCTGCAAATTGCAAGTATTGAGGTTGAATCCTGTTTGTTACTTACCAGCAATAAAAAAAATATTGAAACATGTAAAAATAATTGTGCCTTTTGGTTTGGGTGGGTGCGAAACATGTGTCACATTAAAGAATATGATGCTAAGGAAGATGATAGGTCAAAGAGGGAAAAAGTGGCTCTAGAATGGAGGAAATTGCATAATGAGGAGCTTCATGTTTTGTAGTCCTCACTAAGCAACATTACAGTGACCAAGAGATGAGGAGGGTGGGTACATATGTGGGAGAGAGCAGCTACCTCTAGGGTTTTGGTTGGGGGTGGGAGGGGCTGAAGGAAGACCACTTGGAAGACCTAATCATAGGTAGGAGGATAATATTAAATTAACCGTGAAGAAATAGAATAGGAAGGCTTGACTTTTGTCATTGGGCCCAAGGTTGGGACCATTGGTGAGATGAACTCTTGTGAACACAGAAACGAACTGTTGGACTCCATGAAATAGGGGGAATTTTATTGCCTTTCTGGGGAACTAGCAGGTTCTGAAGTACCATCCTCCATGGAGTTATGTATTGCATGCTGGCAAAGTGGCTCTCAGACTACTTGATACCATTGACAGTCATACCTTCTGTTGCACAGTGAAATTTTGGAACAGGCCACAAACTCTCTCTTTTGCAACATCCTGTGTGCATACTGCGTCGATATTCAAGAAAATAAAGGACTGACACCTAAATTCAAATATTTGAATCTTGCCGCATGCGCGGATCTACCTGTGTGTGTGGATCTACCCAGCTAGTATGGTTGTATTTTTGAGCTGCAGTTTGCCGCAGCAAGAGGAGTGTATCAATACCAGAGAAAGCAGAGGTCATTAACAGAATGTTTTAGCATGATGTTGATAAGCATGAGATCTGTCAAGTTCAATGATTATGTAATAATGCGTATTTCTTTCTAGTTATTAATTTGATAGTGTATAACCTGGATGAGGTTCTTACTATGTACTTTTTTGTTACAGAAAACGGAGCTGTAAGTACTGCAAAACTGACTGTAGTGAAAGCTCCACGTGATCGCCGGAGATTCAATCAGCGTGTAAGTGTCCAATTTTAAGTACCTTGCTTATTTAACATATCTAGAAAACAAATGAATTTTTGTTGTGATAGTTGCATTCTGCATACTGAATAAGAGGGCCAGAACTCAGAATAACTAAACTTTGAGGAAGTAATTTGAAGTTAATAATTTTGGGTATATGGGCCAGACGTGCACTCAGAATTTCTCATTAGTGTGGGGTGGGTTGGGGGCTGATCCTTATGCTGCAGCTACATTGGAGCCAGAACTGACACAACACATTACTCTGGACAGACTCCAGCCAAGGAAGCAAAAATCAACCAAACCACTGTTTATGAAAGCGGCTACACTGAAACTGATCCAACTGGCACGTTGTCTCCCAACCACTCCCGACTGTCTGTCTCAACAAAGTAGGTTTGTTTCGTACCGTCAGTCTAGCCAGACACCTGCTGCAGTTTGCATAGGATTCAGTTAATGGACAAAATGTATCTAATGGAACTTGTTAGAGCTATGCCTCCCCCTTTGTTGACCAGAGACAAAAATTACCATAACAGACATTTCAAGCCAAAATTTTGGGATAAATAGAGAGATTGAACGTTACAGGTAAGTACTGAAATAATAACACTAATGAAAAAGGTTTTAACTGGTTTGTTTATAACTACAGCAGGTCTATTTAATTATGCTTTGGAAGCATTTCTTATATCTCTTGTTCCTTTTGAGGACTGACTGAATGATCTACCACTGACATTTGTTTACGCATGACAGGATCTATGAATTTGTGAAGTTTCTGGAAGAACAGAAGTATCATATGTTGTTTCTTCAAGATCTCTTATGATGTTCTTCAGTAAACAGATACACCTCACTATTCCTTCAGCTTTATTGATGTCCGTTTCTATTGCTTTGTTTAACAATCACCATTTTACACACTCAACCTGTCTCCTTGCTTGCGACAGCCTGTAATTGGAAACACGTTCTTCAGATGAGAAATCCTTTCTCATGAAAAGTTTCATTAAGGACATCTTTAGAGGACAGGCCTCATTACCAAGGATGAAGAACGGCATTTCTGTTCCACTTCCCTGAAAACTTACAGGCTTTGGTAAGGTAGATTCACAGTTTTCCGAGAAGTGGTATAAAGTAGAAGCAGAGTATGTACCACCATCACTTTGCTTACCATAATCAACTGTGTCTTTAAAAATGAATCTGCTTTCAGAATTTGCGATACCTTATAACACTATAGAAAAAATTGTTTGATACTGTAAAACAGTGGTCCAGCTTTTGTAGGATGTGCTTCTGTCTGTGCAGCCCATAACATTAGGAATGTTCCATCTTTCTTGAAACTTAACAACTATGTCCAAAAACCTGTCATGGTCTGGAACTGTTAAGTGCTTCAGTGACACCTTGCTTCAGAGAACATTTCTAACTTGATCCACTGTTTTTGTGACTGTGTAATTTTCCATCTGAAATTAGAAAGCAAGGGAACAGAATTACTCTCCTGTCAAAAAATATCTGAAAATTCAAGCATTCCCATACCACAACATCAACAAATCACCTACATGCTGTATTCGAACGGACCACGTTACTGCATCAGTGAACATTCTGCACAGACCAAACAGTTTTAATTCCAAAGATTTCAGTAATTATCCATTTTTAACGTATTTATAGTACTTACATAATTTTAACAGAAATAATAATTTTAATTGTTACGGAGTGATGGTGACACAGTTAACCAAATTAGTACATTTTGTATTCTTGTCATAATAATGTCACCCTGAAGATAGCTGGAATACCTGCTGAAACATGTTGGCAAGAACATTGGAATAAAATACACCAAAGATATTTAAGTGAATTTGTTGGTTATTTGTGTATTTTGGATTTGTCATAATGTTCATTCTGTATTGTTCTCTGAACTTATCAGGAAATTCAGTCAGTATCTTGCATAGTTTAAAATATTCTCTATCAGTGTTTGGTACCCAAAACTGATGCATCCACCATCTTCTTCTGTTCATGTACTTCAAGAAAACGTTATTATACGTCAGCAAAAATTCGTCCCAAACATCATCTGATGCATACATCATGTAACTTTCACATCACAGACTGAGGAAAAGAAGTCCTTTTTGTAGCCAGAAGTATGGACAGACATGGCGGATTAAAAGTAGCCACACATGTCTGGTGATTTATGCCCAGACAAATGCTGGTTTCCTGTGTTGTGTCAGCTCTGGTTGCAGTATAGCCATACCCTTAAGCTGGATAAGGTTTTGTGTTTGATTTGAAAAACTATGTTATAAAAATCTTGTCACAAATGTAACTGTAACATAACATTGTTTGCAGTTGCATTTATATACATGTAAATTATAAATACAGGTTCCATGACTAAGCTAATTTTAATTCTTAGGTATAATCTTTGTTTCTGAAGTTCATCTAAAACTTCAGGAGCTTTTATTTCATTGTTCAGAACTCCATTGTATATAGTCATCAGCCGATTTCAGTAGCTGATTTCAATCGTGTAAAACATTTGATGTCGTGTTGACAATTTGTTTTTTTTTTTTTAAATTGATTTGGTGGATGGGGGTTCAGCCCGGCAGCCCTTCCCTTTGGTTGTGTGTCTGATGCTGGTTATTCAGTTCTTAAACGGTGTTATATTTTATTTAAGTGTAACACTGACCATTTAATTAGTGCAGTGGTCTTGATTACAAAACAGTAACATTCTAATTACCACATATTTCATATATGTTATGATTTTAAAATCATAAAACTGTAAAAACTCAGCAACTCAGCATATTTAAGCTGACACCATAAATAAACATTGAATGGATGGAGTATTAGTGACAGGCAACCCTATGAAGTAATCAGGAATAATTTATACTTCATTCTCAGTTGTGCTGAAGGTCAATTCAAACATTGTTCCCAGGGCATAGAAGGAGGAATGGTGGGGGCCTGAAAATATTGCAGATCAACACAAGTGTATGTGATTTTTACTTAGTTCTTTATGCACTACAGGAAGGTGTTTGCCTGCTGGTTTTTGAACAGGAATGCTTCATTGTTAGTGCTGTTGTTGTCTTGGGGTTCATCATCTTACGTTCTCTGAGGGCTAAAGATGCATGTGAAACATTTTCATGTTCGAAGTTCTCGTGCGTTTTTCCAGATAATCTTTGCAATTGGCTGATTAGCAGTGAAATCTTCTGCTATTCATTGTTGAGGGGTGTTTTAAAGCCAAGATTAATTTTTTGATGACATAAGGCTTTCCTCATTCCTCTGCCAGTGGCAGCACAGGCGTCCATTGAGTTTGAATGTGAATTTGGCCATACTTCAAAAGATTGCTTTCTCTGTCCCTATTATTATATGCATAGAATCATCCTTATAGGGCATATTGCATGGGGTTAGGCTTGTGATTTTGATTTCTCATGGCAAGTTTTAGCTGTTCTGAATTAATGTTAACTCTGTTCGTACCATCATGATAATGAACACTAACAGAAGGAAAACCATGTGGATCACAAGTAAATTTTTATGAGAGAAGCTGGACTGCCTGATATATTTGGGATCTTTATTCTTACCATCATGATAATAGACAGTAATAGAGAAAAAGCACTGTCATTCAATGGTTTTTCTCTGTTATTGGCCTGAAATAGTTTCCTTATTCTCGCCTCCCATGTACTTGGTTGGTATTTTTTTCCTTAATCACTTTGTGTTGTGTGCACCGAAATTGCATTATGGGATTGACAACTGTTTTATTTTGCTTCTGTAATTATGGCTGGTTGATAAGAATTGTCCAAGAGTAAGGTATAAGAGTTAACGACACTGAACAGAATCATGATTACTGTTTTCATGTGCGGGTAGTCCTTGTTTTATGTCTTTGATTTAATGCCCTTTGGGAATTTACATCACTTCATTTACACCCAGTCATTTTTGGTTTAATACCCATTGGCCGCCTGTCACACTGGGACACTGCAGATAGTGTGCGAAACTCTTGACATACAACAAGGGTGGGAGGCATTGCAGTTACTCTAAACTGTGTCAGTTACAGTGTTTAAATTGATATTCTGTGGTTAATTTTTTATTTTAAAAGCCTTTTTCTCTAATGACATGAGTTAGAAATGTCAATCTGCATTCTTTATTGCCACCTCAATAAAAGAACGGCTAAACACATCGGGTTTGAAGAGAAATTAGATGTAATAAATCAGCTTCAGAAGCTGAATGCATTGCAAATGTATCTGACGTTCTTTTCACCAAGAGCACAGTGTGCACACTTTGTGATAGCGCTGATAGAAGATAGGCAATGTTCGTATAACGTAACATTGTGATGCTTTCGCATAACCATTGTTGCAGCAGAAATGCATTCTATATGTTGAGATACACATAACTGTCAACTGTGTAACAGTATTGATCGTTTCACAGCAATGCTTTTATGGCAAATTTATGTTGCTGGCAAAAACAAAACATATGCTCCTTTTCATGTAAAATGCGCATGCGCGCGCGTGTACACACACACACACACACACACACACACACACACACACACACACACACATTTTGTGACAGATAAAGCTGGTAATTTTTTCTGCTCTTTTCTATCCAGGCAAGTGACTTCTCAGATGTGGATGATTGGCCGACTCTGGGTTACAATGAGGTATGTACACGCACGCACGTGTGACTCTCCTTCTCCTTATCTGTCAGTGCTATATGAACAGGTGACTCATATGGGAAAGGTGCTATGTGTGCATGCTATTTTGTCTTCGTTTTGGTCTTTCCTTATGCGTAACATAAAAATATGTACAGTTCGTGCAGTAGTTACATTTGTGTATAAGGCGTGATATTATGAATGTTCACTGTTCTTAAGCAGTGGAACTTCATGTACCTGGAGCATTAGTTTTTTCCCCCGTGGTTTGACTGCCTCTAGTGGACCAAGGCCTCCTTGTATTGTGGAGGTTTTGGATCACACTCAGACACCATGTTTTGTAGGACTTTTCTGGATGAGTGAACAGCCTGTCACAGAGATGTCTGCCTTACAACACACAACCCTCACAAGAGACAAACCTTCATGTTCCTGGCAGGATTCGAACTTGCTGTCGCAGCCAGCGAGTGGCTGCAGACCCACAGCGTGACCATGCAGCTGCTGGAATTGAATTGGATTGAATTAGATTAGAAACTGAAAATTGCATGGAGTCTTTATGAAGCTAATGCAATGGTTTTATTTTAATGTGTAGAAGAAAGGCCATAGTAATCCACTACCAGTGGCAAAACAAAATGGCCATGTGAAGGGAAATGCAGGGAGCAGCAGCAGTAGTAGTACCTGTACAAGCAGTGAAGGAGCACATGGTCCATTTCCTTCTGTGCCGAATGACAGTTCTTCCTTTGTGGAGGACCAGCATAAGGGCTTCAGCCAGCCTGCAGGACCAGAGGCTGCAGAGAGGAGGAAAAAGAGTGAGTGAAACTGCAGATGTTGTAATGAGAATTCTGACATGGTTGTAGGATGGAATACAGTTTGTACCTTTTCTTTGCTAATTGAATTATAAGCATTGAATTTTCATATTTTGTCCTTTGTTTCTTGCAGTAACATCTGTATTACAAAATTGTGTCATGATATTTACCTTGCTAGAAGAAAGTGTGTTAAATTAATTGCAGATTACTATGGTTGACTTTAATGAAATATAATTTTGTGTCTGTCAACAGATCCAAAGCAGAAGTGGGTTCCTTTGGACATTGACTTGGCCAAATCCTGTGGAAAAAGGGAACGATCACCAAAATTCTCTGGTGGACATTACAGAGAAAGGAATGGGTACCATGGTAAGTGCCATGTACATATCTTTTGTTTAACTTTTTCTTTTCCTTGCATTACATCTCACTATAATTTAAACAAAAAATTGCATAAAATTTATTGACAATAATATTATAAAAACCTCTAATCCCTAATTGTTTCAGGTCTCACTGGCCTCTCATCAGGGAGTACAATCATGGTATAAAATGATTGCTTAGTTTATTGGTCTCTTGCATGTAGAATTTCCAGCACTTCTTTTACAGGCAAGAGACCAACATATTAAGCAGATATATACAGTTGTACTCATGTGTTGATTGGCCACTAAGGCCTGAACCATGTAGAGTAAGTGGTTTTTATAATATGATTGTAAGTCTGATAAAATTGTATGAATTTGATGGTTTAAATCTTAGTAATATCTTTTGTGCTAATGTCAAGTTGATTTCCCTGTGTTATATATTGCTGGTACTTGTCACAGTAACATATGCAGTGTTAAATTTTGTTGTCATCATTCTTTTATGCTTACACTGGGGAAAAGTGTGTCTCTTCTCAGTTCCTGTACAAACAAAGCACTCTCTTATGTCTGCAGTTACATGTGTTAAATTATATTGCGTTTAAATAAATATAAGACACACAAAGGGGTGTCTAAAAATTCCTGGACTGAATTGGTAACAAAATATTCACTTACCTTTTTCATTAGTTGTGGTCATCTTGAAAGTGGTTCTGCAAGTTAAAAAATGCTCAGCAGAAATACAAGACCTAGGAATCTCACAGCGTGATGTTGATGAAGTTTTCGTGGATGTGATAATGTGCAGACTGGTGAATATTTCCTGACATTTCAGACAAGTATGTGGCCTTCATTTGCAGGGTTAGCAGTTGAATATGCTATACCTTGAAGATGGAGGCAGCATGCTTCTCTTAAAGTCAGTAACTCTTTACCAGTCAGCACAGCAGAACACTGCAGAGCTGAATTTTCATCTGGCAGAATTCTGGTCAGTCATTCCTTGTTTTTCATGGGTTTATATTTCGTGTTTTTGCAAATTCATGGCATCATCCAAAGGATAAAAGTGCATCACTTGGACCTTTCAGTGGTTAGGAGCATCAGAATTGTCTGTCAAATTGTACCACCTTATTTCAAGGAGTTGCACTGTTTGTGCAAAGGAAAGAAAAACACTAATGAAATACTAGAACATTATTTTTTGGGGTGGTCAGTTATTCACAGATTTTTGCTTTTTGCAAGTGGTCTTGGAACATTTATGCCATGAAAAGAGAGGGGTGATTGTATTTAGAACATTACTTATGAGCTTGTTGGACTGGTGCTGTTTGCTAGAGAAGGTTTTGATGGTGACCTTGGATAATACAAGTGCAGTAACTATAGTCATTTAGCATCTAATAAGAATGTTTTGCAGGATCTGATCACTACAGTCGTGAAGATGGTGACAGGTGGAGGAACTCAGAAGGCTTGGACAGAGGAGGCCATCATGGTCGAGGTGGACGTGGTGGGCCTAGACACAGAGGAAAGGGTGGACGTGGTGGAGGACGAGGTATGGGGCGGGGAAGTTACCGAAGAGGGGGACCATCCCACGGCGATTTCGATTATCCAGATTATCCAACAGAATACACTCAGGTAAAGTCCCTGTCGTCCACATTCTGGTTTTGCTGTGGAGGAACAGCATTCTTACGTACGTGCAAACTGATAATGTAGATCTAATTGTGACCTATAGTTGTGGAATTCTGGTTACAGATATATGTTTTGAAGAGTTGAGAAAACTGCCTTCTGCTCAAAGACTTTTTCATACCAGATGATTGTTCATCATTTTGATAACAGTTTTAATGTGCTGTTTAATGCACAGAATAACCACGTTAGACTGCTGAAAACAGAACAGCAGAAATTTTGTGTAGAAATTGTAATGTGAAATTCTTCCACCCATAATGATGGAAAAGCCAAAAGAAAGAGAAACCCTGTGAAGATGTTTGTGCACAGAGTATACATCCTGCATTCTTGTGTGAAATTACCTTTCTTACATTGATCATACTAAGGAAGGGTGGAAGGAACATAGACAGCCATCTGTGGGAGAGTTGGTTAATGTTTAGGTAGCTCATCATTACCCATCTGCGTGATTGGAGACTAATCTTTTGTTTTTCCTGAACAGCCTTGTTACCTGGTGAGTGTGTGCAGTGCAGAATGGGCCATTTGAAGCAAGGGTTAAAGACTGTTTTTTGTAGTTGTAGGTGTAGGAATGAAGATGTGTTAGAGAGCACCAGATGAATGTGTTTTGGTAGCTTGACACCCCAGGTGCTCTGGATACTTTGGAAAAAAAAAATCTTTTGTTCCATGCTAGGAATTTGAATTTGATTTGTGTATCATCCAGCCTACAGCCTAGTCACTGTACAGACTATGCTATCCTGGCTCCCATAGTTCTTGGTTTTTGTAACTTATGCAGATGATTTACGGCTCGTAGTGGAGGGTAACAGTATGGTGTTCTGTATCCTGAAAGTGTGTCTGCTAACATTCCTTCTCGAAATACTGGTTTGTCTTTGCAATGATGATAATATTATTAATTTTGTCTTCTTTTCCCATCTGAGTGGGACTTCATGAAGAAAGCACAGTACCTGAGCAAAACAGCTTGAATTATGATGATATGCATATGAGTTTTGCTTGCTTTGTTAAATGGGGAGTGTTTTCATTGTTGCAGGTGAACAAATTTGGGGGTCCATCTGACCAGTCAGCATTTATGATGCCATATATGAGACCATTCTTTTATCATGATAATAGTTATATGCGTTTGGATGAACCAACACTGAAAGAATACATACGAAAGCAAATGTAAGTATTGTCTTCTTTGTTCTCTATCAGCCACTTTTGACCAGATACCATGTTCACAGATAATATAGAGTGTACCCTCTAATTGTGTTCCATAGCAAGATGGTTGTCACAGGATCATTGTTGCATAGGAAGTTTGCATTTATCAGGAATTTAGAGTCTGTTTTATGCCGGCACCTCACTTCCATGTCTTGAGAAAAAGAGTCATATTTTTCTGTTTTTTATGTGGAAATGGTTTTAAAAATTATGCTTTTCTGTGAGCTGAGGATTTTGGCAGCTCATTTGGAAGAGCCAGCCTGTGCAAAGATTTTTTGGGGCTTGTTTCTGTATCGTTTTTTGTCCCGCACTTAACCTGTTGCTCGAAAATGTTTGCTATTCTCTGTGCCATTGTTGACATGAGATAATTGTTATGAAATATATGGCAACTATTTTCCATAGCTCATCCTTCCAAAGGTACTCTTCATTCAGCGGAATACATTTCTCATGTTTATTGCCTGTATCTCATAATGTGGTTGAGCACTCATTTTATATTCCAGCACTGGTATGGGGAGGAGTATGTCCCTTAAGAAGACCATCATACTTTTTGGTTGCATTATTGACTATTAAAACATGCATATGCTGTGCCTCTTTGGCCTACCACTGAATTTTTCCATGTAGGTACCATCAGCTGTGGCCATAGTTAGAGTGGTGCGAGGTACAAGTCCATGAAACGTCAGTTTTGTGATGTAAGCGTAGGTGGCTGCACCATTCATATACAGTGTTAAATACCATTTTATGGAATGAATGGGAGAATATGTCTGACATTTCTATATAATATTGAATAAGTAACTAGAGTGATATTTTGTGAGTGTCCTTGAAGAGGAGGTCAAGCCAGATATGTATTTTTGTGGCAGTTTAGAACAAAAAAATATGTTGGTAAGGTTTTTTAAAGGAAAAATGTCTTAATGTGGAGTTGTGACTGTGTTGGTTTGTATGAGGTGAGTTAAGTATGGGGATATGTGCCGGAAATGGTCATAAGTCAGAGATGTATGATGTAACTTCATTCACCCTTCTTCGACATTTTTAACTGTTTTGTGTGAAAAGGGAGAAATGTTTGTCATAAACTTGATTGCAAGGATGTTTAATGGGAGCTGCAAAGTGTTGTGATTTCGTGATGAAAGAAGAGATCCTGTTCCAAGTGCCAGTATAGCAGAGAAATTTAAAATGCGATACAATCTGCATTGGACAAAGTGTCTTAGAAGCAAAACAAGGAAGCTTCACACAAATTAGGGGATGCTAATAAGGAATATGGGGAATAATAAATTCAAACTTTATTTGGAAGTGTGCAAATATCAATAATAATAGACAACACAGTGTCACTGTAGCTTCAGAAACTGACAGTTACAGCAGTGGCTACAGTCCTTGCATGGTTCATTTCAACAGTAGGGGGGGGGGGGGGCCTTTTCTTTAAACTTAAAAAAACGAAGGGATGGAGGGGATAAAAAAAAAATAAAAAAAAAGGGAAAAAAAAAAAAAAAAAAAAAAGAGAAAAATAAGTGGGTGGTTA
>Ga0136643_10010508_pt1 | contig 13681 bp, 11 predicted proteins | sample TergutLab28metaG_FD_96883 | JGI IMG/M metagenome (GOLD analysis project Ga0136643, IMG submission 96883) | Labiotermes labralis P1 segment gut microbial communities from Petit-Saut dam, French Guiana - Lab288 P1 (version 3) (version 3) | ecosystem: Host-associated > Arthropoda: Insects >...
CAAATAAGTCGCAAGCTCCTGAGGATGGATGTATTAACATCCGAAACATGTTGAGCAGTAAATAATGAAATAATAAAGCAAGTGACATCAAGTTGGTCTACCTTTATTCAACTATCAAGATGATGCACGGTCCAATAAACATAATGAAATATAAGTATATCATTCAGTAAATGTGGATCAGACAAGCATGGCAGTGCATCTCACCAGAAGTGACTGTGAAGGGTTTTAAGAAGTGCTGTGTATCCAGTGCAGTGGATGGGACTGATGATGGTGTGTTGTGGAATGGTTGTGAAGATGGAGATGTTAGGAGTGAATGTGAGGAAGACACTGACTGTGGAGATGGAGACAGTGACATTGATTGGTAAAGGTAGATAGAATGTGACATGCTGTGTATATTAAGAGAATGAAATTAATAGTAAAATATATATTCTTAGCTGACATTTTATTTCTGGGGGGGGGGGTTGGATTGTCTTAGATTTGGATAAATACATTTCCCTTGGCTGACATGTTTTATTTGAGGTGTTGTTGTAGATTAGAGTCATCTTGCATTTGGGTCAATACTGAAAAGAGCTCTTCTTCTCTTGTTGCAGCAACTCTTTGTGAATTTTGGCATGCTCAACATTTCTGTTTTCGTCATGCCAGCTGGCACTCTTCGACTACCCAGACTGAGGTTTTTACATGCTTTTTCCTCAGTTGTAAGGCAAATGCCAGGGTATAACTAGTAAAGTCGGGGTACAGTCCGCACTATTCCCAAATGAATTGTGTTGTTCTGTGTATTGTTTGTGTGTAAATGTGTACTGTACTACTGCCACCGGGTGTCAACCCAATTGCAGTTAACAAATAAATCTATCTATGTTTCTGTTCCATGCTTCTCTATCCATAGCCATCTGACTCCAATTCTCCCATCTTAACTGCGGTGTACCAATTATTCTTACTACAGTTGGCCTCCACTGTGTTTTTCTCCTCATCCGTGTGACCTGCTTAATCTGTCTTTGATTCATCCATCAAGCTTTTCCTCAAGTATTTTCAAATGTTTTTTACATGGGTGGGTTGCTGGCTCATTGCATAACCCTTAATTTATTCTGGTTCCCTCTCCTTTTGACCTGCCCGGCAAAGGAGACCCAGACAGTAGTTGTGCTACCGCTGGTATAGCTCTTGTTGTCATTGGAACATGTAAGCCACCCTGCCACATCAAGGCATAAGGGACAGAGGGAATAACTGGGAAGAATACACCGCAGGTTCTGTTTGCTGACATAATTATCAAAATGAAAGTGGACTTGTAAAATCTAGTCTTTTGGAGTAGTGTAGTTGAGGTGTAGTATGTGACACTGCATTTCTGGGTAAATGGTGCTGGTTGTTTTTTCCTGGACATGTTGACCCTTGCAAATGAGATGGATAGATTGTCTCAGAACAATGGGGCATGATTACTCAGTGACACAATGCTACGTCCCAGAATGGGGACCTTCAGTTCTAAAAAGAAGAACATAAATGACAAAATATACAATCATTTCGGGAAATATGTACAAACAATTTGAGTTTTGCATGGTAGAAAAATGCATCTATAGGAGTATGGGTGAGGAGGGGGGGTGTATAGGATCTTGGTGGGGAAACCGGAGGGAAAGAGACCACTGGGGAGACCTAGGCATAGATGAGTGGATAATATTAGGATGGATCTCCAGGAGGTGGGATGTGGGTATATGGACTGGATTGGGCTGGCCCAGGATAGAGACAGTTGGCGGACGCTTGTGAGTGTGGTAATGAATCTTCAGGTTTCGTGAAATGCGGGGAATTTCTTGACTAGCTGCAAACCAGTTAGCTTCTCAAGAAGGACTCTGCACCATGGAGTAAGTAAGTAAGGAGTAGGAGAGTCATGAAGTGCCACTAACATGGAGTAGGGTAGGGTTAGGTTAGGTTAGGTTAGGTTAGTGATTACGGAAAATAGGCAAGTGGAGTGAATGTTCGAGTTTGAGTAGTATCATTTAATGTTTTGTATATCTATGTCATAACTTTTATCTTATCTTGTAATAATTTTACTAAATTACTGTGCTTTTTTTTTATTTGAGGTGGTTACAAATTTTGTCTTTTACACTCTACCACCCCCAGCCATCCCACCACCTTAGAAATGTGATCCATACACAGTAGAGTAAATTAGTGACTAACTTAATATAAGAGTTTATTCACACAAGAACACCCATTTTACACAAGTACTACAAATGTCTTATAATAAAACCAACCAGCTGCACTAATTTCTCAAATTTATTTTTGGAATAAAAATCTACGTGTTTCGGACAGATCCTGATCCTGCTCGCAAGCTGTCAGCAAACCTGTATGACATATACAATTGCAGTGTGTACAGTGAAAAACTCCTGATGATGGGCGGAGGAACTGTCCGAAACACGTAGATTTTTATTCCAAAAATAAATTTGAGAAATTAGTGCATCTGGTTGGTTTTATTATAAGAATATATCACAATGCACTGTCATCTGAACGTCATATACTAAAAATTGTGTCTGTACGTCTGTCTCTCTCACCCCCTCCGTCCACTGCACCTTGACAGCAGGTATCCACACCTACCTGTGATTTGTTCACTCATTGGTGGCTGCTTTATGCTGTTAGGAAAGCTGCAGATGTTAGCGGAGTATTTATTAGAGTGCGGATCAATTTAGTGTGCAATTCACAGTCCATATTTCGTATTAATGTTTTATTACTTGAATTGTACTACTCATATGGCTTAAATGCTTCTTGAAATTGTAAATTAACCTGTTTGAAATAACATGACAAGGCAAATACGACCATATTTTCAAGATTGGGGATTGAGTGACACTTTGAATTAGCTATATATATTCATTTAACTTTTAAGCAAATTGACAAGGCTGGACTGTGTAAAGCTGTTTTTTTTTTTGACAATTACAGGCATATAAACTCATGTTTTAAAACCATGTTGTGTAGTTGGGATGGAGTGCTTGTATGTGTTTAATAACGTTCTATAATGTACATTTATTTCGTTTTTATAGATTATGGAAGGTGTACTCTACTATGGGCAGAGGTTACCAAAAAGAGTAATTACTGAAAAGACTCAACAAAGAGAAATTATGAAGAATTTTCACATTGAAGAAGGAACAGGTAATATAACAAATCATTTCTAAAGGCTTTTGCCATCAGCATATATTACACTTAAGATTACTTTGTTTTATGGCTTCATTATCTGCTATGAAAAGAAGGAACACACCGTTTTGGTAACTGGATCTCACGTTAATCTCGGGTTGTAGGGTACAGGTGCACCTACACAGTTTGTTTGTAGTCTCTGGGTTAGACAGTGACTTAGAACAGCATTTCTGAGGGACCCATATATGTCTCACAACCTCTATGGCAGGGACAAGGTCCTGTTCTAAATGTCATAAAAAATGATAGGCAAAGTGCACAAACTGTATGTAATTTAATTTAATAATTGTCCAACAAGATGTGACTTATTCAGTTTATTACATTTCTGTAGGCAGCTCTACATGTTTCGGGTTTTGACACACATCGTCAGAAGCTGGTACAACTGTAATTACAGCTTCTGGCATTGATTAACCGGATCTACTACCATCTGCTCTCGTTGTTTGGTTGCAACTGATTCATGTGTATCATATGATACACACACACACACACGCACACACACACACACAAAAGCACGCACACGGACGCATGCACACACACACAACACGCGCGCGCGCACGTGCACACACACATAACACACATGCACACACACACAACACGCACGTGCGCACACACACATGCACACGCACACGAGCTCGAAAATTTGAATTCTTTGATCATGTTGCGTAGATATGGTATGTGTCCAAGTATGCTTATTTTTTTTCTAATTCAGCCTCTGAAAAATAGCAAGTCATATATCATCATGCACAATGTTACACACATTCTGTGTGTAGGTATTTTTCTGAAAAGTACGGTTATGAAGGGGAGTTGTCTTGTATGCAAGCTTGTCTTATATGTGGGTAAATATGTGTGTAAAGTCCCTGAGAAATGAAGTGGAGCTTTCAGGTAAGTTTGTAATACCTCACTAGTAATAGTGAACTAAACTTCATAAGAGGAATTTGTGGTGGTTGCCACTGTATTTGTACAGTTTGTCATGAATTTTTGCGAAGTGCTGATGCACTATGAACATTATTATATTTTTTGTTTTTTTTTTTAGGTGTTCACTTGGGATTAAGGAAGATGTATATGGCAATTAACCAGTTTTATTTCTGGAAGGGGTTGTACGTAGATATAGCGCATTTTGTGAGGGAGTGTGAACAGTGTTCAGAAACTGCAGAATTGCAGCCCGGTGGTTTTGAGCAACATCAGCAGCTAGAAGAAGCTGAAGGTGGAAACAGTTCTGGCGAGAACAAAAATACCGGGAGTGGAAATGCAAATAAAGTATGGCAAAAGGTGAGATATTGTTAGGCATGCATTTTGCAGTACTGATTTTTGCATTATTCTGCCGATGTCATTGAAGAGATGTACCGTAAGCTTAAATGATCTCTCCCGTGACACTCATCGCCTTTCATTTAACAGGGTGTATATCATCTAGATATAACTAACAAATCACATAAACACACCCAGTTTTATATGTTATTAACAGCAATGCAAATTTTAACGGTTTTTAAAAAATGCGACATTTTACGGCCGTAGGGAGCGGTTGAGCTGCAGCATAAAGTGGTATGTACTTTTGCAATTTGGCAATTTGTTTATATTTTGTCAGCATTCTTGTAATAGCACCCTGGTGATGGTCGCAGAAGTGACCATAACATGTAGGTGAATGATAATAGATATCAAAGCATATATTACCAGTGCACCTTTGTTGGTTAACTCCGTAAGCGTAAATATTTCTTTAAAGCGCAGATATGGAAGCATGTTACATTTCAGGAAATGTTTTTATCACACCAGTAGTATACTGAATGTGTGTGATTCAGCAGTATTTTTGCATGTAATTCAAGCAACCATATACCCAAATATGCTGACTGGTATTTGATTTGTGTTGGACCGTGCATCATTGTGATAACTGAAGAATAAGAACCAACTAGATGCTACTAATTATTTTATTGTACTTCTTATAGGCTCAACATGTTTCGGGCACTACTATGCCCATCATCAGGAGCTCATGACTGTAATGTTGATTACCACATTGGTCGTTTCATTCTTGGTTTGTTGTAGGTTGGAAGTTAGGTGCGGGTAGGCTGGACTAGTGTCTGGGCTGCAGGCTATGGCCTATAGCCCGGACACTACTCCAGCCTGCCTGCACCTAACCTCCAACTTACAGCAAACCATGAATGAAACGACCAATGTGGTAATCAACATTACAGTCATGAGCTCCTGATGATGGGTATAGTAGTGCCTGAAACATGTTGAGCCTATAATAAGTGCAATAAGATAATAAGTGGCATCTAGTTGGTTCTTATTCTTCAATTATGCTGACTGGTATATTTCCTAGTTTTCTGGTTACAACGTGTATTATGGAATTAATTTGCCTTGGTGAATCTTTATTAAATATCTCATTGGTACCACTCATTAAATTTGCAAAAAAATTGTAATGTAATTTTGTTTTATATTGGTCAGTCTTAACTGCTGTATTTTATGATACCTCAGATCTCAGCAAAAGAGTGAGATGTGTAGCACAAAGAAGTACATGTTAAGTGACGTCCCATTTGTGTACTGCTCATAATTATGGTGTTATTTTAACTGACAAACATTGAGCTTGTTATCGTCTTTCAAAGGCTTTGTTTAAATTTAACCTTTAAACGACCTGCATTCGCATGCTTGAACATACACAAAAAACACCTCTAGAAATCCCTTTTATACATTCAGGCAACAAGGAAGTCTGCCGCATGTTTAAGACTTGAAACATAATCTCTATTGTATTTCCCACAAAATACCATGTATTTGGCAATTTTGTCTTTTCCTGTTCAAATAATATGTCTCTTATAAACCATGCACCGAAATTTAAATACTAACCTAGTGTTATATAGGTTAACCTTTTGACGCCTAATGTCAAATATAGTGGTCGTACTGCACCGCTAACCTCTAAAGTTTCATTTTATATATTTATTCAACAAATATAGGTACTGAATATTTTAAACATGGTATATACTCTCCTTTTTTTCTCTTCAAAATGCAGTTTTTTTCATAATTCTAACATATTTGGTTCCTGTATTATTCACATTTTATATACATAATTCCGGCGCCAAAAGGTTAATTACAGTGTTGGATACACCCATTATGCTGCCAGCACTGTGTGAGAGCCAGTCAGTTGTTAGTATCTTATCTTTGTCATTGTTTTTTGTTTAGGTGGAGTTGAAACTGTGTGGTCCATATCCAAAGACTGTTCTTCAGAATGAATTTATTATTACAATAGCTGATTCATTTTCTCACTGGATTGTTGCCCGTCCCGTGTCTGGCAGCAATCATGCTCTTCATATAGCTGATTTTGTGTATAAGACTTTTTGTACGTTTGGATTTGCGAAATGCAGCGTTATTGGTGTGCCACAAGATGTTTTAGAGACAGCACAGTCTAAATACAAAGAATGCGTGTCACGGTTGCGAGATACTTTACTGACATGTGGCTTAATGGTGCCAGAGCTTGCACCTACATGTGGTACCGCAATACACAGTTTGCATGTGTTGCTTCATGAGAATGTAAGCCATTGTACTTGGGTTGAAAACGTCTTGAATGAATTTGTACAAACAAATCCTCAGGCATGGGATGTGGAATTGGAGAGATTTCTGTTTGAGTATTGTACCACAGCTGGTGGAGAGACGTCATCTCCCTTTACCGTCATGTTCGGTCGCAGCCCAGTCAGTTACTTGGAGGATGACAAAGAGAATATGAATATGAGAGATGGAGAGAAACCTACTGAAACAGTATCTAAAAGGAGGAGATTACAGAGTACTATATTGCAGGTGAGTTTTAGCAGTACTTCCTATTACTGGTTCAGTATTTGGTACGAAAAATGTTAAAATTATGTCTTGGATTGCTGAAAATAATTCGTAATTTTGATGATGTGATGCTATAAGTACATAAATAGCAAACATTACCACTGTCTCCTGATTTAGCAGGCACCATTAACAAAATGAAGTAGCACAATAACACAGAAGAGTGGAGAAAATAGATCACATCTGTTTTTGTATGTGGAGGATTTTGTGTTTTTAACCCTTTAATAAGTTGTGTTTAGTGTAGTGCTGTACCTGGGAAACATTTCCTTCTTATCTTTATCGTTGCACCATGCATTGTGTAGTTTATATAATTAATACACCAACAAATGCACATATATCTGTTTAATGATCTGAAATTCACATTAAAACACTTAAAGTGCTCCTACATGTTTCGATCATACAGTCATCATCAGGGAGGATACATTGTTCCTTGCTAAAGTTATAGTTTAAAAACACTCAGTGACTTACATTGTTACATTAATTTGGTGCTGTGGCAGCATGTCTTGTGTTATGTGTGAGTCGTATACTGTTCAGAATGAGCCTGGCTATGGATGTGCGTTGTGTGGCGTATAGCATGAGAGTCTCGTGCTATACGTCGCACAATGCACATCCATAGCCAGGTTCATTCTGTACAGTATACGACTCACACATAACACAAGACATGCTGCCACAGCACCAAATTAATATAACGCAGTAAATCACTGAGTGTTTTTAAACTATAACTTTAGCAGGGAACAATGTGTGCTTCCTGAGGATGATCGTTCTGTTCGAAACATGTAGGAGCGTTTTAAGTGTTTTAATGTGAATTTTAGATCATTAAATGAATATATGTGCATTTGTTGGTGTATTAATTAAATAAATTTCCTTCTTATTTTGTTTTTATACAATGAATGAAATTCTTCAAAAATAGGTGCACTGTTTTTTGAAGTCACATCCATAAACTCATATTTCAAAAGGAATTTGGGTCTGTGTGAATTTTTTTTTTTTGGAAGGTTCTGACATTCATTTTGCTACTTCAATCTGTGTTAGTGTATGGTGTCTGATGAACCATGTACAGTGAAAACTGGTTTTTCCAGCACCTGCGGGGTAAAAGGATTTCCACATATTGCAGTTTTCAAGATATTACCATGTTGCACGTAATGTGTGTCTTAGCGTACCAAGCAACGTCATGGACAACGCAGAATTACATGCACAACTTGCTATCACTATTTTACCTGTTTGCTAATGTAAGGTTGTCCTAGAAATATCTATTAACGATGATTGAAATAATGTATGCAAACCTAAACTTTACTGGTTATCAGAAAAAAATTGATATCAATTTTTTGTTTCTCATTTACACCTCACATGTCTCCATGTAATACCACTACTTCCAAAATGATGGATGCCATCAGATCCCCCCCCCCGCAGTTTTCTCACTTCAGTTTTGGTTATTATCAGGGAATCTGTATGTGACTTACAAGCTCTCTTAACCATCTGGCAAATATCTGATTGCTTGGTACCTTCTTGTCATTGCTGCAGAAAATTAAAATGCAAAATTTGTAACTTTCTGTGCTAATTAACATGTTGCTGAGCTGTGAAATAGTGCAGCTGTCATCTTCTGCACCCATTCAGAACTATGACACGCAGGACTGGATGCTCCCAGTTTATGGAATAGTGAAATGTAATGGTCCTCTCTAAATTTTTGGTTAATAGAGCTTCCCACATCATCCAGTCCATGAAAAGCCAGCTTGTACTGTATGTATCACATGCACATCACATACAGTGATGTCTTAAGACAGCGTATTAGGAAGGTCACATTGAATATGCCAGTAGTTTAAGTTGCATTTATGTCTTTAGTGTCGTCACTGCGAGGAGGTTTTTACATCCAAGATATCATTCCGTATTCATCAGCGCAAACATACGGAGGAGGCTTGTCGCCGGGGTACTCTTGAAGGGCAAGTACCTATTGGACTGGTTGCTGAAAGAGAGAAAAGACCTTTGAGAAGAACAGTTTTGAAGCAAAGACAGAAGTTACTGAAACATGGTGAGTAAACTGAAATCTCCTAGTCATACGTGGTTGGACAATTAAGTTCGCGAACTCGCCACTGTGTGCTTGCTGTGGCAGCACTGGACAAAAGCCTTAGTATTGTCTGATGACGTTGACATATCAGCGTTTCACAGCTGTGTTGTTGTTGATCTATGGCAGTCTCTTTCTGAGTGGTATCTATTATGGTCTTCGTGTGTTTTGGTGTGCCGCCATGAGAATGTCGGAGCTCGAATTAGAGCAGCGAATGAACATTAAATTTCTTGTTAAACTTGGAAAGAGTGGAAAAAAAATTCAGAGGGATGTTAGTGCAAGTTTACGGGGATAAGGATATGAAGAAAACAGCAGTTTAGAAGTGGGTGAAACGTTTTTCTGAGGGAAGAGAAAGTGTCACTGATGAAGAGAGATCAGGACAGCCAGCAACAAGCAGAACTGAAGAAAACATTGCAAAAATTCGTCACATTGTGTGTGAAAATCGTTGGCTGACTGTCAGGAGCATAGCAGGGCAAGTGATCATCGACAGAGAGACAGTTAGGAAAATCTTAACTGAAGATCTTGACATGAGGAAGGTGTGTGCAAAAATGGTCCCAAAGCACCTGCTCACATGGCACTGTCTATGAGGGAGTTTTTAACTACTAAACAAATAACTGTGTTGGAACACCCTGCCTGTTCACCAGATCTAGCCCCCAGTGACTTTTTTCTGCTCCTGAAGATAAAGGAAATATTGGTAGGAAGGCATTTTGATGACATTGATGACATCAGGAGTAATACAACGGCAGCTCTGAAGGCCATTCCGCAAAACCGGTTCCAAAATTGTTTTGAATGGTGGACTAGGTGCTGGCATCAGTGCATAGCTTCCCAAGGGGAGTACTTTGAAGGCGACCAGGGTGGTATTCAGCAATGAGGTATGTAGCACTTCTACCGCAATGAGTTTGCATACTTTATTGTCCGACCATGTATGTGTGGTGTCTTCATGTGTTGCATGCTAGACAGTTTAGATAATGTAAACAGGGATGTTGAAGGGATTGAGATCTATGGAGATACTGCCAAGGAAGGGCAAGGTGGGTAGTTTTGTTTTGAAATTGTGTAGTAAGTTGCTTTCTTGGCAGATGGTACCGTCTCCATGGTTTCTTTCCCTTCTTTGTGTAGGACACTTGGATCGTAGAGAGAGATTGATGACAACTGCCAGTCAGAAGTTGCGGTTCAGTCAAGATTGTTTGCCTAAAGACAAACGACGAGCTGAACTGCAGGCGAGCACAGTGGCTGCTGTAAGAAAACTGATGGCCACAACGAAAGAGGAACGAAGGCGGCGCGGGAAGTACCACAAGTATCCGGCAGAACTTCAAGAAGAAATGGCACTGCATGCTATGGAACATGGTAACCTAGCAACTGTTCGTTTCTTCTCTCAGCATATGGGTACAGTAGTGAGTGAAAGTACAGTGCGCAATATCGTTAAATTATATCGTGCTTTCACGCCAGGGCTGAAAGAAGAAATCGGTCGTTTTGCTGTAGATTGTGGTGTGGACATGGCTTGCAGTCATTTTTCGCAACAGTTAGGGCAGGAGGTGCGACGTGGATTGGTTTGTAAGTTCAAGAAGCTCTTTTTAAGCAACCATCCTGATATTGAAGTGAAGCGTGATGACAGTAACAAAAAGAAAGGGACAAACAGTGGACTTGTTAGTGCAAAACAGAAGAATCTTTACACCATTGAGTTGAAAGATGAGATTGGTTCTTATGCATGTCATTTTGGGGTTCCTGTTGCTGTAGAACATTTTGCCCAAAAGTTACCCTATCCCCTCAAGGAGAGTACGGTACGCAAATTCAGGAAGTTGTACCGGGACAAACACTGTGCTAAGCAGCATGTGGCCGTGTTACAGCAGCAGCTACACCTTGCCAATCCCGTTGGTGTTCAGGAAGCTGTTGGCCCCTCGTCAACTCAGACCATAGACATCCTCCATTCCTCCTTGAATATCTTGAACAATGCTCAGGTCAGTGGTCCAGCTACTGTTGTGTATAATACACATATCCAACCTGCCAACCAACTTATTCCTGTATCTAATACCACAACCCCACTACCCTTTACATTTCATCAAGTAAATAGTGGGGGTACAACTGCCACATATCAACAACAGACGCCTGTTATTATGAATCAGAGCGCTGTTGCCTTCGACCATCACCCAGCACCGCTGCAGGACTACGAACAATCGCAGGCAGTTTATTCTAACTATGACAACCACGGGCACTCCAACGGCACTGCTATGGTACCAGTATGCCATAAATCTGTAGTTGCATCAGTTCCTGTCACGCTTACTCAGACACATTCTCAGCCTCCAGAATCCACTGCCCCATCTCTTCCTCAATCGTCCATACCCACTATTACTGTTGCAATAGCAACTCATTCTCAGCATCAATTTCAGGCCATTTCCAGTCATTCCACAGTAGTTGTGCCTGACCAGATACATGCCAATGAACCGTCAAGTTTGGATTCACAACAGTCAGTTTTAGTGTCCCATGAGCAAAGTGGCACAACGGTAGTTCAGCGGCTAGTGACATCATCACTTCCACATCCACATCTGAAGCAGGAACAGCAGCGGTCGGAGCTTCAGCAGTCATCTCTTTCTCATGACCTTATTACTGGTACCCTCACTAATCCTGCTTCACAGCATCACTCCCAGGTAGTAGTGCAACAGCCTGCAGTGATGACTGATTCCCTTCTTGTCGAGCAACGTACTGTAGCAGATCATTCTCAGGTAGCAGAACATCACAGTTTGGAATCTGCCACATTTGTTCGTGGTCTTCACGATGGAACCGAATCTCTCCCGTTTGTTGCTTGTGGTTCAACGTTAGTAGCAGACCATGATGGCACATATTCCATTGAAACAGCAATTAACGATGATATTACCGTAACAGTTGAGAAGGAGCCAGTTCTTCAAACGTGTGATGAGGAGGATGTACCTGTTACAATTCAGACACAAGAAACGCAGACTCAGCATGAGACAGGAGATATGGTTGTAAGTGTTGTGCAACAGGAAGATTCAAGGAGACTAAAAATTGGAAAATTACCACAATTATCAGGAAGAGTAGCATCCCATAACAAAAGGACAAGATTCAAAGGGCAGGAAACAAAGGTAATCCATGTGGTGAAGGTAAACTGTGGTGTAGAAGAGGATGTTGACCCTGAAATTATTGAAGAAAAGCCAAAAAGGAAGAGAAGTGTGAGAAGCTTTCGTTCAAAAAAGAAAGCATGTTCTGGCGTTGGACAGAAGCGGGGAAACTATACTACATACAGTCCAGAAGTACGTGCCGAGATGGGAAAATACGCGGCAGAACACGGAAGTCAGAAGGCTTGTCAGCATTTCGGGGCCATTCTTGGCCATGATGTTCCAGAGAGCACTATTCGTGGCTTGAGGGATAAATACCTATTAAAACGTGAACACTGTGGCGGTAGTTCAGATGGAGACAAAGAGGTAACTTGTCTTGGTTATGCTCCTCGTGGTCGTCCCATGAGACTCGGTAAGTACGATGAGGTGGTTCAGGAGTGCATTCGAGAGTTGATCAAGGCAGGGGAGCCGGTGTCATCTTTCCTTGCTATAGCAACTGCTAAACAGGTCCTTATGCAATATGAGCCAGGTCTTTTGGAGGAAAATGGAGGTAAAGTTAAACTAAATACCACTTGGGCAAAATCATTCCTGAAACGTATTGGAGTTCAAAACAATTCCTAAGAATTTACCTTAGGCCAACTGTCTGAGGTCCTGTGGTATTGTTTAATACATTAAACAGAAACAATTTGTGTGTTTGTGTAGTACGGGAGACAAGTATATGGGTCATAATATTGAATTGTAAAATTAACACTGTAGGAAAGAGGCAATCTGAGCACACTGATTTCCTCTAGGCTTATGATTTTGTTGGAAATGAATTCAGGTTGTGCGTTCTGGCTCCAATTTTCAGAACAGCACATTGTAAGGGATGAAGGTTATATTAGGTTTGTGGCACTTTATTAACGGTAGATACCAGGATGCAATGTTATTATTTACTCCCTTGCAAGTTTTAGCGCCTGTGTTTATGTATGTATTTACTCTACATATGCACATATATTCTTCATTATCTTCATATACATGTCTTCCATAGCTTCTGTAGGATATGACAGGGAAGTTTCTGAACGTACTGTATTGTGTTTAGAATCCTTTGCTCGCATTCTGTCCCTCAGCGGCCCTAAGAGATGGAAATCACAGGGAATTAATTCAAGGGGAAGGTAACGGTGCTTCCCAGTCTTTCAAGAAGACAATTATGGAGTCTGAAAGTGTTCTAGAGGACTTTTACCATGGCATTGCTGGGCTATGCCTTGGTTCGGCAGTAATCGCTGGTTTGTCATTACAGTGGCCTGGGTTCGATGTGGGATTTGTGGTTGACAGAGTACCACTGGGTCAGGTTTCTCTCCTAGTATGTATTTCTGTTTTTCCCCTCTGATTATCATCCCACCAGTACTCATATTTCGTTCATCTGTCACCAGTATTATATGTGAGCGATTGTCTGCTTCATTAAATCTGGCACCCCCCACCCCCCCCCCCCCCCCCCCCCCCCCCCCCCCCCTCCCTCCCCCTCCTTCTCTCCCCACCAACCCCTCCCCCCCTCCCCCCCCCCCACCAAACACATCTCCACACCCACCACCAACACACAACACACACA
>Ga0136643_10010509_pt1 | contig 13680 bp, 5 predicted proteins | sample TergutLab28metaG_FD_96883 | JGI IMG/M metagenome (GOLD analysis project Ga0136643, IMG submission 96883) | Labiotermes labralis P1 segment gut microbial communities from Petit-Saut dam, French Guiana - Lab288 P1 (version 3) (version 3) | ecosystem: Host-associated > Arthropoda: Insects >...
ATATAATATAATATAATATAATATAATATAATATAATATAATATAATATAATATAATATAATATAATATAATATAATATAATATAATATAATATAATATAATATAATATAATATAATAATGTATCATATCTGTAGGACTATCGGTCCAGTCAACTTCACACATTGAGAATTAGGCTCCAAACTTTAATTATAGGTATAAATTTCAATGTATTTGTGATCTACTCATGCTGTAAAAGATATAGCAAGAATATGATTAGAGTAAAGTGATTTATTCTCGAGGTAAATGTCACATTAATTTATGTTCGCGAGTGAATCATGATAGTGACACCTGTTTGCAATATAAATACCAAAACCCTAGTCAGTTTCTAAGCCAAATGGACCATTGCCACACAATTAAACTAAAAGACAAACTATCGCTAGAGGATGACAACTAAATGTTTATTGCAACGCTAAAACGATCTTATGCGAACCATATTTTATTCCGTACGTGTTCTGAAACAACAGGTCAAGTCTCTATCGTAATTTATTAAAAGTAAAAAAATAATCATTAATATGCCACACGCTAGTTTTTGACCTCTTGATGACCACGGTTCACAGCTACAATGTGAATCACCCATGACTCTGGCACCATAACATTGTGTGGTCCAAAAATAAAACTTAAAATTGGACTCGATATATTTGGCTCAAAATAGGGACCAGTGGCGGGCTCTTGTGACCATGGCAACGAACCTTCTAAGTTTTATTCAGGTACAGAAATTTTTTGACTAACTGTGTGACTAGAGAAAGCCTATGATGCGTGGGTTTGTTGCAGTATGCTTAATTCACATGAAAATTGTACAAAAACGTACTGGAAGATGTCTCACATTCAGACAATAATGAAAGATGGAATTCATGGGTAAATAAAATTTAAAATTTACAAAAACACTGCAGTAATGCAGTGTTAAGTGAGTACAGAATATATTGGAATAAGGCATAAGGCGAATGAGAAAACGAATTAAAATTAAAAAGAGATGATTTGCTTTTTGCACCGGTATTCGTGTTCATGCTGAAGGTGACTTGTTCCATAGAATGCTAATGTAGAAACCACATCTAGAACACGCGAAAATTTTGATAAATTTCACCCTTGAATACGTTATGAAGGCCGAGAAGGCAGCAGAGAGGTATAGCCCTATTCTTTCTTTAACTTCGACGCTGAATGGAGTTGGTTGGTCAAAACTACGTCCGGGCCTCTATACCTCCGGGAAGGAGATCCGTTACCCACTAAACACGAGGCTGGGTGGATCTCAGGGCCGGTCTGGACGGATACGGAAAACTTCTCCCGCACCAGGATTCGATCTCCTAACCATCTACCTGCAGACCAAGTAAAGCAGTCCCATTACAGGCCTGGAGTGGCCCAGAGGGTTCCAGGAAGTTAAGGTTTTCAGATTGCATGACAGCGGCGCATGATGGTGGTAGGTTGTCAGCCTTACGCACCGGCCGCCTTTACCCCCAGGAAATGCTCCTGGTACTCATTTCCGTTAGAGGCTGAGTCGACCCCAGAGCCATAGTGCGATCGGAAGGAATTTATATCAATGAGAAATTCCACTGACATCAGCTGTGATCGAACCACCGACCTTCCGATTTATAGCACAGCACCTTAGCCACTGTGGCACCGCGGTCCCCACCCGCAGACCAAGTATCAAGGGTTAAACCTTCTGTTGCACTCATATACAGGCACTAAGGCTCTGTAGAGGCCGTACGGCCCACAGGGGGAGTAGAGTTATAGCTCTACTCTTTCTTGACTACGGCACTAGAAAGGGGTGAAGTTTCAGCGTCACGCTCCGGCCGCTCTTTACCCCCGGGGAAAGATCCGGTATCCATTGTACAGGAAGTTGAGTGGGAAACCGTATGTTGGATTTTCAATAAATGTCGGTGTAGGAATTTAGTTTTTGAATTGTAAAGCAAGAGTGAGTGTCATGAAACTGAGCTCAGCGATGGTTGTGCTTTTTGTAAGCAAAGTAAAATATCTTCTACAAGCAACTTACTCATTTCTTCGCCGACGTTCCTAAAATTAAGATTCGCGTATCTCGATGTAAAGCAGCAAAGACATTTTGTCAACAAATTCGGCGCAATGACAGCCACACTCCAGTTGAAACGTACACAAAATTTTTCCCGTATTTTCTATACTTTTCGTCATATATGGACACAGTTCGTTACGGGACATGTCCAGAAATTTACAATGCTTAAATGAGTTTTTTTTTTGAAAATGGGCAAATGGGGGCAATGGGGGGGGTGTCAATTAATTTATATTCATACTCTTCCCATTGTTTTCCCGATTTGAACGAAGTTCGCCACAAGATACATATCTGAACATAAGGATGTTGCGCATTCCCGAGTTTCTTTAAATCCTGTGCAGGAGAGGTATTCTAATGCTTTTTTTTCCACAGGCGTCAATAAAATTGCGTTTACGCATGTACTGACGTAAAACAGTACATCCTGAAAGCACAGATCGCCTACTTAAAGTCTTTGCTCTGCGTCTCCGGGTACGCTACTTCCATTTCTTTCAGGCATCAATCACAGCAAAACCTCGCAGAAAAAGAGACAGAGCAGTGACAAAGTTATATAGATTTGTTAGGGACAGCCTTGTGCCGAATCTCGGCAGAATTATCGAAAATCCTCATCGTGTCTGATCGTGGCTCTTCACAGTGTCTGAGCAAAAATGACGGTATGTCGGCCATCGATAGCCTAAACATTGGTTTAGTACAGCCAGCAATGAATATGTTGTTATTTTCAGTCTATACAACCAAATTCGTAGTGTCCATCCTTCCTTAGGTGGCAGATATTTAATCTGCTGACTATTTTCATTTTACCAACCCGAATTCTAAATACATTATTACGAAAACATCACCGCTTTATCGTATCATTGAGACATTTCAGTTCATTTCGTTTCACCGTTCATTTTGTACTCAATAGAAATTTAATTTGCTGCTCTTCTTCCAAAATACTACGTTCACCACACCTATACAGCAAATATAACGTAATTCCTGTACAGGTCCTTAAGTTTTCAGAATTTTCATGGTCCTAGATTTACAGACAATCGGAACGCGAAGTTGGTAAGGTTGTCAGCCCTAAGCTCCGGCCGCATTTATCCCGAGAGGAAATATTTCTGGGTTCTCTTTTCTGTTACAACCCACATTGCTGCCGGAAGAATTAAGTCAATGACACCATCGGGAATCGAAACTGCGACCTTCCGTCTTGTAGTACAGTGTCTCAAGCAACTGTGCACACCGCGTGCCCTTTACAAAACCTTTAAAGGAATTAGTACTACTATTTACGCTCATGTTTTCTGATTGGTTGTGATGGTAAATGTATGAAAAATATATAAAATTACTACTTTGCAAACCGCCAAGGTTTCGAAAATACGACAAGGCGTCACATCCCAGAATATCATAGCTTTAATCTGTCCTGTCGTACGAAATTTATATTTCACGACACGTGTTTTTTTTTCACTGGCCCAAAGTAAGTGAGTTTTCGTCGTATTATCCTTCAGGTCAATATTTCTATCTTCAGAGCCCCCCCCCCAACGTACAGTTGCACACGGACAGTAGATTCACGACTTTATAAAGACAGTACAACTTAGGCACGAAACTTTGTCTACCGTTAATATGACATGTGGGCGCACAAAAAAAATAAAAATAAAATGGGAAGCTTTGAATTTTCACAAAACTCGCTGAAGGGCACAACACAACCACAGAATGGTACGTACGTAGGGCAGCTAACAATTATTATACCGCTGTGCTGTTCTAATTAAGATCAATCTGAGTGGAGGGGGGGGGGGACATAGACAAGGGCGTACTGCCCTACATGAAACACAACCCATATAATTGAGCTAATCCTCTTTCTGGTAATTAAAACGAAGCATGATGAATGCAGACAAGCTGACCACAGATATTCATCGTTAGTTGGCAAGGCTTAAAAAGACTTTGGTTTGCAAAAGAACATTTACACAGAGACGCAAGCATTATAAAAAAAAAATCCCGCTCTCTCTTTTTTTTATTTGTGCAGCAGCCCTGTAATAAATGGCTTTATCTTCGTATGGGAAAAACACTATTCTCATTTACAACGAGACCCAACATGAATACATAACAATGCAAACAAATTTTTTTCTGAACTTCTGTATTAAGGAAATAATTGAACATTTTACTCTTCCTTGGAGAAATATTAACTTCTTATGACCCAACAATTCTACACTGAAATCAGTAATCGTAAACCATTGTTAGCAAAATGAAACTTGGGAAGATACAACTAAGGATAACTGATATAAAATGTTGACATAAAAAAAATTATGTCTTTAAATGCAGGATAAAGGGAAAGAAGACACGAAGACGCCCTAGATCTTGACGACAGGTGTTTGTATTAATTATGTTCAATAGCTAACACTCAGGAGGTGCGCTTACGAATGTGTTTTTAATTATGACACAATTCGCCGCAGTTACAATGAGAGTTATTCATTCTTGATTTTGGCGTCTGGCTAATTCTCGTGTTGTTTAGACAAATTTCCCTTCTGTGTCTCGTTTTGTGACACTGTAATAATCTCAAGTGATACACCAGCAGTGGACACTTGGAGGACTTTCAGGAGCCGTGTTTTAACCTTTTGGCGCCGGAATTATTTTTTAAATTTTAGCACACCCTGTATATAAAATGTGAATAATACAGGTACCAAATACTTTAGAATTATGAAAAAAAAACTGCATTTTGAAGAGAAAAAAACGGAGAGTATATACCATGTTTAAAATATTCAGTACCTATATTTGTTGGATAAATATAGGAAATGCAACTTTAGTGGTTAGCGGTTGACATTAGGCGTCAAAAGGTTAAAAGGCAACTTAGTCAACAGTCGTGATTTCAAACATAAAGTGAAACGTACGGTAGCAACACTGTTCACTGCCTGAGAGACCGCGGCCAGCGCTTTCTGTTAGCAGAAAGATTAAATATTCTTTGCCGGAAAATCCACTAGTCGCGCTACTGGTCCCTTACAGAGTGCACTTTAGGGAAAATTTGGGTTATTGTTTTTTTCACAGAAGTGAGCGACCCACGTTGTCGTCACCTTTCGCAGATAACATTAATACTTGTGTTACTGGTGAGTAATGAATTGGAATTTGAAAAGAAGCGATCGTGACTTATTCGATGTCGCCGCTATTACTGTGTTTGCCTGGCAGGACTTACAAACACCACGAATTATCAGTCAGGATGCCCATCTCCAGATCGAGATACGAGATCAGAACCATCCAAATGTTAAGTAGGACAAGGACAGATTCACAAACGATATGCTCTACCACTTATGCCACTTAGAAGAAATAGTGTAATTTAGTGACTCCTGAAGGATAAGGGAATGAAAATATGATAACTGAACAGTACCAATATTGAACGTAAGAAATATTAGCAAGACACCATTCTTCAGACACAAGGAAAAGTTTCGTTATGTGTGGATTACATCAGGTGTTGCTAGTTATGATCACTGCACTGGAGCAATTTAGAATTGGTCTCCATCTACAAGGATAATTTCTAGTACACTGATGTAAGGAATTAGTCGGACTCAACTGCACCGAGAGAATGCTTTATCCGTGGAACCATTCAGCTGTGCCATGTTGCCACCGTGCACTGATTGTAGTGAGGACACGCTTGGGTGGTAATGTTATGCCTGGTTAGGAATCTGTTGTTCTGAGACAGGCTAGGGTAATTAGTGGTGGTGCTTATGTACGTTGTTGCACGGAAATTCGTTTGGGATAATGTTAGCTGCAGTGTCGGGTACCTTAATAGACGTAGGTGTATCCGTCGGCTGTAATGATGACTCTGTGATAGTAACGGGACGGGACTTGGGTTTAAGCAGACTTACTAATGAAAACTAATTAGTTAAATAATTAAACTAACCTCACTTACTAATTACCCAATTTACTTATTTTTACATGTACACTGATCATGTTTCTAACATTGTTTAGCCATACGCTAATTTTTAATCACTTACTATTACAATTTTATTGTAAGGAGAATTTTGTAATGTGCGATCCCACAGGAAAACAAAAAAAAAATATATCAGTTTTACAGGAGAGGCAAGAAGATGGCCACTTGAACGTATGACAAAAGGTCTGAAATGTAAGATAACCCCAAACTATTGTTCATTCTTGAAGATGGAGTAGTCATCATTTTACGTAATAGAGAGGAACATTAGTTGAAATATTCGCTACACACGAATAGCGTAGCTCAAAGTGGCAGTTAGCCCCTTTTTTACAAAACAGGGGCGATTTAGTTATCTTAAACTTGTTCGGCGATGCTGCCAGTAGCTGATAATATGACGATTTGTTTTTTCTGTGTCGCTTCGGGCCAGGGCCTCCTCATTCTTGGGGTTACTAGATCACACACAACGACGCATCACAGTCGGTAGGACTCCCCTGGACGAGTGATCAGCTCGTCACAGAGACATCTACCTGACAACACACATGACACTCACAACAGACAAATATCCATGCCTTCGGGTGGGATTCGAACCCACGATCTCAGCAGGCGAGAGGCCGTAGACCTACGCCTTAGACCGCGCGGCCACTGTGACCGGCGATAATATGAAGATAAGAGACTAAATAATATGGGGGGACTGTACCAGTATCTGCCTGGATGAAGTTACTAATTCTACGAATACTTTTAGTTAGAACGGTAGGGCTTCAGAGAGAAATTTCAAAAGCAGGACGCTCTGAAAATGAAACGTCATTGGTAATCAAATTCCGAAGCGTCGAAGCAAAGTAGGAATAGAGGAAAATTTCTAGTATCCGTCTACCTCAGACGACAAGAACACAACAACTATGTAAGCAACCAACAAGATGCAACAAATTCCGTTTATTGATCTTTTTAAATCAGCTCTACATGTTTCGGGCGACAAACTCGCCTATCTTGGGGAGCACTTTTTGACTGTATATACAGCTTTTGGTACATTGCACCGATATTACTGCCGACCGGTGACAATATCGGTGCATTTATACCAAAAACTGTATACACAGTCAAAAAGTGCTGCCGAGGATGGGCGAGTTTGTCGCCAGAAACATGTAGAGCTGATTTAAAAAGATCAATAAACGGAATTTGTTGAATGTTGTTGGTTGCTCACATCGTTGTTCTAATGATGCATGGTCTCACAAACATCAAGACCAGAACGTAACGCTGACTCGAAAAGTCGAGATCCGATTACTCAGTGACACGTTGTCATAAAGAGGAAGAACAGAATCCTCCGTTACAGCGATTTATTTAATTCAGAAATGTGAAATGAATAATGACTTGCCGTAAAGGCGGACAGCCTGGTGGAACGACTTGAGCCTACGAATGCCCGGAGTCAGCTCTCAACGCCGGACCGTTAAGGTGTTCTACTTCAGTTATTACAATCCGAAAATTTTTGTTGCCGGTGCAAGAGAGTGGGGGGACGGTTGGCAGCTGTTCCAAGCGCCTGTAATCACTGCAACCTCTTTCAGCCGAAAATAAGTCCTTGATTCCTTGATTTATAACAGTAATAAAACCCTACGTGTTTCCGTTATTAAATCACTAGGCTATTTATATGAAAAGAATTAGTCCGCCATGCTACGTATCAAGTATTTAAATTTGAGTTATTAGTGATGGTAAATCTGATTACAGTTCTTAGCACGAGTTTCTTTACGTACTCATCATGATCGGTGGATTGGGCGTAGGTGATGGACGATCCAAATGTACTGTAAATGCGTTATATGAAACGGATTTCATACTGCACCGTGAGAGGTTTTCGGGCTCTTATTGATCAATTTTCTTCTTTTCATATTGTTACTGGCTTAACCTTTTGGCGCCTAATGTCAACTATAGTGGTCGTACCGCACCGCTAACCTCTAAAGTTGCATTTTATATATTTATTAAACAAATATAGGTACTGAATATTTTAAACATGGTATATATTCTCCGTTCTTTTCTCTTCAAAATGCAGCTTGTTTCATAATTCTAACGTGTTTGGTTCTGTATTATTCACATTTTATATACAGGGTGTGAAAAAATAATTCCGGCGCCAAAAGGTTAATTGTGCAGAAAAGACTTGCACTGAACGGTCTGTGTTTACCCTGTATCATAGCAATGGATCTACAATGCAGTATTGTAATTCCTCCGCGTCTCATTGGATTTTTCTTCCAGTGATTTCGTTTTCTAGCCAAGGAACTAGTCTGGAGTTCCTCACTGTGTGACAGAAATTTCGTGTTGTAGTAAATAAATTGGAGTAAAGAATGTATACAACAGACACGTTCAATAATTTGCGAGTTTTCCTGTGTAAAATATACAGTTATATTACGGACAAGTTTTTAATTAAGTCCACAATCTTTACACAAAATATATTGTTGACTAATGTTTAGTTAAACAAGCTACATGTTTCGGCCTTACTTGGCCATCATCAGGCTTATAGGAGATTAGTATTAATTAAGGTACAAATGTTCGCTGTACCTATGGGATCCCATTGGTTTACATTGTCTTTGGAAGGCCGAAACATGTAGCTTGTTTAACTAAATATTAGCCAACGATATATGTTGTGTAAAGACGGTGGACTTAATGAAAAACTTGGTATATGTACACAACGGGATGGAAACAATTCAATTTATATCACGAACAGCTGTTTGTTATTATGGTTTGTTTCCGAGGTACAAAAGCCTGTGAATTATTTAGCCTGCATCATCACTACTGATCCACTATTACAATATTGAGTTTGCAAAACAAATTACAGAATATCCTGTCTTTAAGCCAAGGTCGCACCTTCTCCCTAAGCTCATTATGTAAGAACTTTATACGGTACAAATTACATTTAAAGTCAAATCAATTGCTATGTGTCTTACTCGAGATGAAAGCTCTTGGCAGAATCGTCGTCTGTTACAAAATGTGGGGCAAGAGTTTTCAACTGCTACTGCTACTACTCTCCCTGCTACTACTACTACTACTACTAGTACTACTACTGCTACTCCTACTACTCTAACTACTACTAATAATCCTCCTGCTGCTACTACTACTACTACTACTATAACTACTACTAATACTCCATCTCCTAATACTACTACTAAACTACTAATAATCTTCCTGCTACTACTACTCCTACTACTCTAACTAATACTAATATTTCTCCCGCTGCTATTACTACTATTATAACTACTACCAATAATCCATCTCCTACTACTACTACTACTACTACTACTATACTACTAATATTTCTGCTACTACTACTACTCCAACTACTGTAACAACTACTACTACTACTACTGTAACTACTACTACTGCTCTTCCTCCTGCTACTACTACTATAATTAGTACAATAATACAAAATAAAGTGAACCTACATGTCTGACCATCCTTCTGGCTTTCATGGGGCGATAAATAGCACTTTTGAAAGGAATGAATATGGCGCTAAATGTGCCATGTTTTGCAAATATTGCTAATATTGCTATAGCCGTTTCACATTTAAGAAACCTTCGAGGTCTGAAATTATAGGAAATAATATTCAAAAACTTAGTTCCTACGTCACAGTGAACACACTGTCTTCGACATCTCCAGTACACAGACCAACAGATTAGTGCTGTTTATTGCAATACCCACTGTTGCTGTGACAGTCATATGGGACAGAAAAAGAAGAACAATTGGATATTGTGTGCACAAAATGCAGTGTTTATACATTTTAAGAGGTGTTCTTTATGATACTAAAGTTTATTGCATTGCAGAAGACAACAGAAGGTACATTCCTCTCAGAATTAGAACACCAACAATAGCCAGTCTACCGGATAGGTGACCGTGGTTTCATTTCCGCCAGGGGCAACAGGTTTGTATCGTCCGCATCATGTCTATATACCGGCTTGGCGCACCCAGCCACCTATTGAGCGCACAACGCGGGCCCTTTCACCCGATGTAAATTGCCCCAGGGAGTGAAGCCCACCTCTCCTCCCGTTTACTTGACATAGCTGCGGCTTGATTTTCTGTTGTTTTACAGGTTAGCAAGTGTTTGCAAATGTGATCAGAAGATCATACGTGGTATGCTTGAGTCGATTCCGGAATTTCACAGAAATTTCAGATATTCTTGGCATAAATCCAGCTTCCTTACCAGAAGCTAGGGATTTATATTCTCTAAAAATTCCCCCTTTAAAATTTCAAAACCACTTGTAACAGTGAAAATTTAATTATCTCAGACTATTATTACTATTATTAGTATTGGTATTTTTGCTTCATTCTTCGTGGTCGTTCATGTATTCTTCCTCCGCAGGACCTCTGACTCTCTTGGCTAAACGTAGGGTTCCATGAGCCGCGAATGAAAGGAAATCTGTCCAGAAATTTTTTTTTCGCCATTTGCTCGTCGGGAGACTACTTGCTCCCTTCGACAAATCTTCCGCTAGCGTGGCCCTCTCTAGACATGTCACAGACCATAAAGACGACAGGACATTTCTTGCTCTTCACTGACGATGTGTTCCGTTCTACATCGTCGCTGAACCTCGCCAATCCTGGCTGTTCCTTACATTTGCGTCACTAAAATAAATCCTCCTCCTCTTCTTCTGGCCTTCACGGTTTGGCAGTCAAGCCTGACCCGTCTGCACATAATTTTCCCATCTCCTCCAAGCTTGTGAAATTACAATTTTAAAAATCTTTCTTAAATCCAACACACCACCTACATAATCGTAATTTGCTACGAATAATAAAGGATTGAAACCGGAGATCCTCAACTGGAAATCTGCTAATGCATTTCATACTGCCTACTTGTCTATTAGAAATAAATCACCCTGTATAGTGAACAACTTAATAAACATAAATGATAAATTGTAAAGGCGTGTTTCCTGTTCATCAAACACCACGCATGAGGATGTATATTGGAGCGGCAATAAATGTAGGTCCAGGCATTTATCCCAGCACAGGAAATAGGTAAATGGTATGCTTCACACTCCAGCCACCTTAACGTCTTAAACACACCTTGGCGATATTATTCAGACAGGAACCTGGCTTGAGCCAAATTTTGGTCTGTGTCATGCAGAAAATACAAAAATTCCTACACTGTTTAAAAAACTAACACTGATAATCTAGCCACAAATTACACACCCTAGACCCTCCAATGCGATAGTATGGCTATCGCGGCTTGCATTAAATGCGTAGTTAAAGTGGACAATGAATAAAATAGATACCAAAATTTTATATAAGACTAACGAGGTATGTGTGAAACTCTTTCCAACATATTATTAACAAATCTTATGTGTATTGGACCTGCATCATTTTGATAGTTGAAGAATAAGAGACCAACTTGATGTCACTAGTTATTATGTTTCATTTCACTTCTTCAATGCTCAACATGTTTCGGACATTAATACATCCATCATCAGGAGCCTGCGACTTTTCTATTTAATCACCTCTATACACTATCATTTACACTAATGCTAAAAGCCTCCATCTTTACAGAACACACGACCAATGTGGTGATTCTATAGACAAGTCGCAGGCTCCTGATGATGGATGTATTAATGTCCGAAACATGTTGAGCACAGAAGAAGTGATATAAAACATAATAACTAGTGACACCAAGTTGGTCTCTTATTCTTCAAATATTATTAACAATTTTTGATATATTGGTTTAAAGGTCAGTCACTTGTTATTTGTATCCGACTACCGATAAATCGATAAAAAAAATCGAATGCAGCCTGGCGTCATAAAAGACTGACAACCCTGATTGAAGCAAACGTTAAATATACTGGCTGACATTGGTGTATATAATTATCAGAAGTGGAAGAACTTACCACATTATTTGTTCCGTCCTATAGATAAGGAAACGCAGTAGAGGCTAAACAATCCGCTAACTCAATTTGTATTATGCTGATGCTTTATGTAATTAGCTGGGTGTAAAATCTGGCTGTACTGTGTTCGGAGATGTTTACTCTCTGAGAATTTCCTAACTCATATTTCTGGTTTTGAACATGGAGAAAAGAAGGATGTCCAAAACACTCGCAAAACACTTTTGACGTATATTGGCGATATCACCCATTAGACAAATTCGAAATTAGAAACGAAACATTATAAGTACTCAAAATTTTCTTTCAATTTGTCTCTTCGGGTTATAATGTTACAGATTGCAGAGAGTTTTGTGGGTAGAAAACATGAAATGAACTGAAAGCGTTATGGATCAGCCTACCCTCCAATCTAGGAGCGTGCGTACGTGCGTGGGTTCTCACAAAATAACTTCGCTCTATCTCAAACACAGATAAAATATACTGTTTCTTACTGTGAACTAATATTCACACTTTTGATAAATATTAACTAGTTAAGCTGAAAGTGCACATATTGTCAGGAGTATTTCTCCGAGTAAAAAGCGGCCCAGGCGTGAAGCTAAACAATCAAACCATAAGAATGAGAGGAGCTGGACATCCACTCTGCCGTTATGTTTTCGTGGTGCACACAGCAATATATTTATATGGTGAGGAACGTCGCAATTTTGGTGTGTGGGGGGGGGGGCGCACTCCAAATGCGTGAAGTGTACGTTCCACCTAGATAACATAGACTCAAATGAGGTGATAATATTAAAACGGCTACATTTGAAGATAAATCAGGAAAGCAATCTTGATTATGATATTAATAATGTACCGACATAATTCGGAACTCTGAAAGATATATTCTGAATAATATTAATATTTTTGGAAAATGTATAACATGCGTTAGCATTTATTCATTAGACTTGTGATCTCTTTTTTTTATCTCAGTATTTAACCAACTTGATGCACAAAATTTGTTTCACAATAGGTTTTATTTTATGCCTCTACATGTTTCGAGCACATGTGCTCATCATCAGGAGGTCAAAATTGCATTACACAGCCTCTGGTATCATCACACCTATAGGTGTGATGATACCAGAGGCTGAGATGTACGGTCAACAAAACGTCAAAATTTGTGACCTATTGTCATCACTACAAACAATTTGTGACCTAAAATTACTTGAGACAATTAATAATGTCTTTATTCCTTCCATAAATTATTGTTATATTTCACTATAATAACGTTTCTTATTATGTACAGACGTAAACATTTACCTTAAAAACAGGCAGTTAATATTTTGAGGCCGACTGTGTTAATTCAGTTCACCTGTTCATAATATTATGTAAATATTCTACGCGTGCTTTCCTGATAGAGAATTTTAGTACTGATTATCAGAAACAGAAGAACTGAACGTTTATATTTTTTCGGAAGGAATGGTAGGCTTTCATTTTGGTGTATATGACACAATTGTTTTTAAAGTACATATATAGAGACGGGGGTGAAGCTTGATCGCTGACATTGAGGGACGAAAGGAAGCTGAGGGTGTTTGAGAAAAAGGTGATGAGGAGAATATTTGGACCTAGGAGGGACGAGGTAACGGGGGAATAGAGGAGACTGCATAACGAGGAGCTAAGTGATCTGTACTCCTCACCCAATATTGTGCAGGTGATAAAATCGAGAAGAATGAGATGGGCATGGCATGTGGCGCGTATGGGGGTGGAGAGGGGGGCGTATAGGGTCTTGGTGGGGAAGCCGGAGGGAAAGAGACACTGGGGAGACCTAGGCGTAGATGGGTGTATAATATTAGGATGGATCTCCAGGAGGTGGGATGTGGGTATATGGACTGGATTGGGCTGGCCCAGGATAGAGACAGGTGGCGGACGCTTGTGA
>Ga0136643_10010511_pt1 | contig 13680 bp, 6 predicted proteins | sample TergutLab28metaG_FD_96883 | JGI IMG/M metagenome (GOLD analysis project Ga0136643, IMG submission 96883) | Labiotermes labralis P1 segment gut microbial communities from Petit-Saut dam, French Guiana - Lab288 P1 (version 3) (version 3) | ecosystem: Host-associated > Arthropoda: Insects >...
CAATGTACTTTAATAATACTACTACTTGTTGGCCTGAGGATGGCCGGTTAACGGCCGAAACATGTCGCCAGATTTAACCCAGTTTTACTAATACATCTGGTCTTTGTATTTGTTGTGTATTGACGGCACTAATAAAATAAATAATATCGAATACTTCTGTTACAATATATACAGTATATACTGTAACAGAAATACTTAACTCTAAGGAAAGCGTAGAAAAATATATGAGTGGAAGTTATGTTGTGTCATAAGAAATGTGTTACAGAATAGGAAATCTGTTTGGCTCCCTGCACAAATGTATCTATTTGAAAATATTTAGTCCTCATATTAAAGTACAACCCCCAAAACTTTTTTTCCTGTCAAAACTATCTTCATCTGAAATACCCGTATTCTGATTTTTGAAATCTGTATCACAGAAATGTGTATCAATGCAATACCTTCGTCAGAAACTTCCTAAACCTTGGACACTGCAGACTACTGACTGACCTCAAACAAAGGAGGCCATTACCAGTCTGATAGTGTGGGCCATCCCAATACTTTCCTTATTTTACTGCACCTCGTCTTCATGCAGTCTGTCTTACGACAGGTCCACAGCCTTTTCCAAAGCAGTTTTCTACACAGTGCGATCTAGAACTTCCTCTTTCAACTTACAGTATCTTCTTGTTTTCTTAAGGCCATCCAGTAGCTGCTTATGTCTTCTTCCTCGTCTCCCCATCCCTTCTATCTTTCCTTCAATAATGCATGTTAGATGGCAGACCTTACACAAGATGTGACCAATCCAATTGGCCTTCCTTTGTTTTAATTGTACGTACTTGTAATAGTTGTCCGTTTTTCACGAATCAATCCATGTGATCTTTCCATCCTCCACCAGCACCACATTTCATGGCTTTCAAGGTGTTTCTGTTCTATTATCCAAAGTGTCCAAGTTTCAACACCATAAGAAGCTGTTCTCCAAATGTCACATAAAAAAACTGTCATCACATAACTTTAGTTACTTGCTACTGCTTTCAATCCTTGAAGCCCAGTGTATTGTAACAACAAACTATTCTTTATCCAATAATGTATGACAACTGCAGTAACTAATCATCCCTACTCCCATCCAGTATGAATCAGGGCTGTACACACAAGTTACTAACGTTAGACCCACTTTTACCATCTGCATGACAACTTTTGATTGTGGGGTGGATAAAAGCACAGCAATACTGTATTTGGCCTCTCCTCTTTGCCATAAAACTTTCGCCTCAATTATATCGCCCCCTGTACTGAATACCATTCGGAAAACCTAAGCATACATGGGAGGATATGATTAAAATGGGTCTTCAAGAAATATGATGGGAGGTGTGTACTGGATTGATCTGGCTGAGAGGGGACAGATGACAGTCCAATAAGGAGAGGGTTTTAAATGAGTCAAAACACAACTAAGTTTTTTATATGTTGTTATTTTAAACTGATGACATGTTTCAGCCCCTGCTTTGGGCCATCTTCAGGTCACAAAAGTACTTATTCACGGAAACTAATCTACCTACTCTAAATAATGAGTGTTATATTGTTAGGTTTATGATATATCCAGATCTTAACCTAGTCATGAACAGTGTTAGAATTTTGAACAACAACGTGATCTCGTTGAGTTTTAGATTGATATATTTTATGACTTATACTGTGTAGTTTCCTCGAATAAATACTTTTGTGACCTGAAGATGGCCCAGAGCAGGGGCCGAAACACGTCGTCAGTATAAAATAACATCATCTAACAAACTTAGTTGTGTTTTGACTCATTTAAAACCCTCTCCTTATTGTATTACAAAACACAACGGGGATGGCAGTCTCTTATGAACATGTAATAAGCCTTCAGATACCATAAAATGAGAGGAATTTCTATACTGGCTGAGGAACTACTAGCTTCTGAAGAAGGACTCAGCTTCATGGCGTTTGTTAGTTACTTAGTAGAAGTGAGTGTAAGGTAATTGCATTTCTTTGTTACTTTTTATCGTAATGGTGGAAAAAACCTGGACATCAAGTGTTAAATATGAAACCAAAGGAATGATACAAGCAAGCTGCTTCAGATCTGGGGTAGTGGATGAACTGTAGTGTATGATATGAGCTTTAAGGTTCTCACTGCAATGGATGTTACATGTCCTGAGATGTGACATCATGTACTCTGCTACATGGTTACCAACATTCTGAAGGTAAAATGCCACCTTCATCTTTCAAGTGCATAATTAGTCTAACAGGAAGATGGAGGCAGCAGGCTCCTACCATAATCACCCACCAAACTACATGGTGTTGTATCCCAGTGGGATGTACAGTGTTCCAGTCTGACCTAAGTGAGCAAAATATTGAGGGAGGGATGTATGTTCTCTACCCCCTCCTCTCACCATTAGAAATAAAATCATTGCACCTATGTACTGAGGGAGCAAATTTGCCGTATTTTTCTAATGCCAGTATCTGTAGACTGACACCAGCAAGAAAAAATATGTATGGTACAGCAATATTTAACATTTATAGTGAGCCTAATGCATATATCTGATTACACCACAAAATACATAATTACCATACAATGCTAGTGATGTCTATGCTACACTTCCCTTCATATAAAGTACTTGTGCGTTCATAGAGTGGTAGCACGTCACAGAACACCACCTAGTGATGCTTTCTATATGTAAAGTCATCCATCGTTCTGACATTCATTACTTAATGCAGGTAATCACATAAAAATTCTCACATTATATACAAGCTGTTATAAATACACAGAATTCATAGGTGCTGTTTCTGGCCATGAACTGGGTCAACATATTCTAATTTTTTGATACTTAATGGAAGAGAAATAAAAAATTCCAAGTGAAAACTTGAACTCTGATAGATTACATGATCTCAGTACTGACTCTACATGTGCACCCAATAATGGTCCTTAACAACAATCTTACAGAAATCTAAAAAATTAATTATCCACATATTTCTTGATTTAAAAATGATTCTGCAGTGAAAAATGCAATGAAAACCAAAACCTTAAAATGAATAGTACACAATTTGTATGAATATAGAAGAATCCTTACAGTTGTGAATCTACATATTGTCACAATATTTATTCTGTACTTATTGTCATGATCTTTGTCTATCATAGAGAAACACCTACTTTACCAAATGTCACAAATGCAAAAGGGCAACGTTTCACAACATAAATATTTTAAATTCACATAATATTTTGGAGAAAATAAATACATAAACTGTTAATTTACAGTAAAGTTATAATAGATCAATATTTTCATATACTCATTGTCTTTTACAAGTTAATATGGAATTATACGCTATGTTGCGTTACATAAAATATAGTATTTTATGATCTTTTTAACTATCAATCTAACACTGAAAGCAAAAAAAAAAAAGCAATTTCTGTACTATGATATAAATTAAAATATCTTGAAGCATAACGTTACAAACATCTTTGCTGTCATATTGCACCACAACATTTTAGTTCAATAATTTTATCAAATATTGTATAGTACATTTTTTATAAATTCCAAAAGTGATGAATGAAACCTTCAAGTAATTAAGTACACTTAAATTATATTTCAAATACCAGAAGGCAATTGCTTCAGTGTTACGATTTTCCAGAACACTGTCACTCACTGATCTAAGGTGGAAGAAATACACGCTACCCGCTACTCACATCAGAAACAATGTCTCACCACAAATTCTAAATTCCAAGACGCTGAGTTATGGAATGTGGTACTGTGACTCAAACACAGATTAAGGATATAGGGAAAGACATTTATCTATAAGATAATTTACCATCCACAGCCATCAATGTACATTCTAGTTGACTAATTGAGCAAATGGCTTACTTATGATTGAGTACTCAAGAATAGGAGAGATGACAGCTTTCTGTGGACTCTCTCAGACTAGGGAAGTCTTTTACCTAATTAAAGCATCACCCTTTTATCAACATTTACCAGCTAGAAGAGTACAAATGTCATAGATAGGAACTTACCAGTTTACAGCGCCAAATACTGACAACACTAAATGGTACATGAAGTTGAGGTAATTAAAGTGCTTCTATTGAAACTCTAAATATAACATGCAAACATAGTTTTCAAGTGTACTTAAAACTTTAAGGTATCATTACAAAAACTAACTTGGATATATATTAGTTATGTCCTTGCTTATTGTCAGAATGCAGTAAAAATGTGGGATATAATGTACCTCAAGTCATCTTATCCTCACTGATATGGATATATTGTCACAGCACCACTACGGTTTTCTCTCAGCAACATTTTACCTTGTTTGAACATGGATATCCGTATCATTATACAAGATAGAATCTTGGCTGTTGTATATTGTCATTCTGAGATAAATGATGAGAGATAATTGTCATTGTACAATTATTTGCATCCACCGTCTGACAATAGAAAAAAATAAACTATGGTAGAGAAAGAACAAAATTACTACATCTCTTCAAGACAACCTGAAATTGTATTATGTAATCACTGTCCAACACCATCCTGAGACAGCTCATGACCTGATACTTCAGTACAGTTTCAAAACATACTAAATAATTCTAAATGAGGAATTAATATTTGGTATACATTTTAGCTATTTTCAAGAATATTTTAAAGTTTTAAGAAATGTAAACAATTCAAAACTTACAAATAAGGTAAATCTTATACAAGGGTAATTCTTGAATATCTGATAAACACAAAACCTGATCACATAACTATATTATAGATAGAACACTTGACATGTGGACTTCAACTGCTGCATTACATAAAAGAAAGTGCAACTTTCTGATGCACTGACATATACTTTAGAAACAGCACCACACTACATGTTAACTGTATATGAATAAATACAAAAATTTAAAATAATGGCAGGATATCAAGCAAGTGACAGATCGCACACTGCAACATTGTTACTCAGAATGCCACATTCCAGCAGAACTGACCTGTCATAAAATGTACAATAAAGTATTTAACATGTCAGCAAAACAGAATCTGATTCACGTACTGATACGCAATGTGGCAACTCAGAACATCACAGATCATTTTGATAGGAATTTGTAATACAGAAAATCTCCAACATTCACATGGCTCGCCTTGTTTCTGAACTGTCCGCTGTGCAGTAATTAAAAAAGAAAAAGCTTTGGAAAATGGATCTGTTACCATCATTACATGAAAGGATAAGAAACAGTGACTGTTTCACCTTAACATACAAACAGATTCAGTTTGTGAATCGTGTTCTTTATGGACTAAGTTACAGGGAATTCCAAAAACTATTTCTCTTTAATATTTATATGAAACCATGTAATGCTACTGTAGTAAAACCATGTGTCAGCTAGTTTCTCACTGATCAACTCCATGGATGGCATCCAAAGCTTTTGGTACAGCTGACAAAAGGTGAGAGGTTCACTTCACTTTCTCTTCTTCCCTTTTACTTGCTTTCATAGGTTTGCAGATTTATCATGTGCCTGAGCTTGTGAACTGTATTTAGTTGAACATTGAACAAAGTGTTCAGCTGCTATACTTTTACAAAGTATGGGGCATGGAAAGAATGCTGCCAGAAGTTTTACAAATAATGTCCTGTGTCAACAATGCCACTTTCAGTGCTGGACAAAAATGAAACATGAAAATGCCATGTTTTATGCAAAGAGAAATTTCATGAAAAATGTTCATATGGACAAAAGTATGCAAAACGTTTTGTGCTTGATGGCTCTTCAAAGTGGGATATAAAAGCCTCTGCTCATGTGGCAACAAGCTCTTAAAACTATGGTCATACACAGTTACAGCTGAAGAAGATATCTTTCTGCCTGAGTAGGAAGGAAGAAGTCATATTGCAGGGGGTTTCATGGTTTCAATAGTTGGTGGTCAATAGAATTATTGATCTCATACTTGTATTGTATTTACATGAAGCATGCGAATGTCAAGACCCAAAATTTGGATGTTGGTTTTGAAAAATCTCTACAGTTCATGAACTTTCCGTGCACGACCATATATTTTGGAGTCTTGTGCTGTATTGTGCAAAAAAATCTGGAGGTTGGAGTTCTTTTGGAGAAGCAGTAAATTCCACCAGTTACGTTTGATTAATCCTGACAGTGTTCTTCAGGGAACATACAGAAGAAGAAACAATGCAGGAAAACGCTATAGTCCACACATAAAATTTCTCAACAAGTGTCCAGACAAAGTATTAATATCTGATTCATAACTCATGGATTGTGGGGAAAACTGTGGGACAGATTTAAAAAAAAAAAATCCACATTAATTGCAAAAAATTAAAGACAACATTCAAACAGAACTTCGTTGTTTTTCAAGATAATAACTCTGTCATGCATAAAAAAATATTTTCAACAGGAGGGAATATTAGGTTAGGAACTCGAGGGTGGCACTTCGGCTCTTTTATAGAAGAAGGTGAACCGAATATTTGGGGAAAAAACAAACTTAAAATTCATGGTGGATGCAGACTTCCTGTATAATAATAATACTTCCACAAAAGCTGCTATGCACAGGGACATAATAAAATACACTCCCTGTTGTAATAAATTAGTTTTGCCAATATCCCGTTAAATGCTTGAATCACAAGCCTGTGTGCTTGCCCTGTTACGTGAAGGGCAAGAAACAAATGTCCATTCCAAAATAATACTGTTGACTGACGCAACAGGAAACAGGGAGCTGGGGCAGCTCTGTTGGTAGTGACTAGAATGGGAAACCGCGAATCAATTACCAACAGGAGCTACAGATATTTGTGTATCCCTTTTCACAGCATCCAGACATGATCTGGTGCCCACCCTTCATATCAAATAGATATGGGAGGGAGGGGGTGAGTTCTTTTCCAGGGTTGAAGTAGCTCCAGCATAAAGCTGAGCACTCAACTTCATCTAATGCCAAGGTTAAGAATATGTGGGACTAAACCTCCGATCACCCATGTCTTCATGGCGTGGTACTTAATTAAGTACAGGGGAAAATGTACCTTATCTTTTACATTTACAAGTGCATATAATCAGAAACTTTGGTACAGTGGCACAGGGGAAGGCTCTGCTATGCCTGGGCCCCAAGCTTCAGTGGGATTCATCTGGTTTCTGGCACTCCACATTTAACTTTAAAAATGAGGGCATGATACTGTGATGTATAATTGTGTAGGAGATTGCTTACACTGTACACTGTACATGTTATGTGTGTGTGTGTGTGTGTGTAAATTACCCAAGAAACAACTAAGTCATATCTTAATTACTGATTGTTACATATATAATTTGTGGGCCGGGTAGCGCAGTCAGTATAGCGACTGACTACAGGCTGGATGGTCTGGGATCAAATCCCGGTGGGGACGAGATTTTCTGCCCATTCAGACCGGCCCTGGGGCCCACCCAGCCTCCTGTACAATGGGTACTGGGTCTTTCCTGGGGGTAAAATGCGGCCGGGGCATGCTGCTGACCACTCACCCCTTCAGTGCCGCGGTCATGCAAGAGTAGAGCTATACCTCTATCCACCCTCTGGGCCACACCGGGCCTGTAACGGGTTCACTTTACCTTTACCTTTTTACATATATAATTCATGACCTCAAAATTAAAACTGCCTACGAACAGTATCTCAAGTTGAGGGTCAGGCATTGGTCTAATAATTCCTCAATACAAAAACCAGCATTTTACAAAATGACAACTATTTCAAGCAGATGAATGGAGAGGATGTGAGAACTTCTGAAAGTTCAAAACCTTTTAGGATGACATATAAAACCCTACGCTTCACTTCTGCTGAACTGCAGAATATGCTACATGGAGCTGCATTAAATAACCACTCAGAATGTCTCTAATTTAAGACACATCCTTCAGTCATTTCACTTTTCCTGGCAAAACTAAGTGTGCTTGTCTCACCAGAAGAATGTAGGACAAAATCACAGTGTAAAGAAAGCTAATAAATCCTTTGGAAATGTGACAAAATTCAAATATTTAGGAATGACACTAACATATAAAACTAACATAATGAGAAATGAGAGCAGATTAAATGTAGGAAATACCTGGTACCCTTTTATCTAGAATGTTGTGTTTTCCCATTTGCCGTTTAAAAACATAATGCTCAAAAACTGGTTGCTTGTTTTGAGTGGTATGAAATTTGGTCTCTCAAATTTAGGAAGGAACACAGCTGAAGGTGCTTGAGAATAAGATGCTGTGGAGGATGTCTGGGCCATAGATTGATGAAGTAACACAAGGCTGGAGAAACTGCATAATGAAGAGATACATTGTTTCTGCTCCCCACAAGAAATTATTAGGTTGATCAAATCAAGGATCATGCATGTAGTACAAGTGGAGGACGAGAGAAATGCATACTGGTTCTTGATGGCAAAATCTGATGCAGTCTGCAAGGGTGGCAGAAGTGGTACTATAGGTCAGAAGGAAAAACCTGACCCATCTACATAACTGCTGCCACCTGCACTGTATGAGGAGAAAACTACTGAGTGCTGTGGTGTATTTTCTTGTTACCATTTCATTGTATCTGCATGCTAATATTTCCATACATTTTTGTGTTGCATTTCATTAGTAAAATAATTCGAAAATAATGAATGAGAAACGTAAGAACCAACATGCTAATTGTAAGACTCAGGAACAAAGAGAGCAAGAATATCAATAATTCTCGGTTTGTTATTAAAAAAAACCAGAAAATGTGTCATGTTTGTACCTGTGGGGCCAAACAATAGGCACTGATAAATATCTGTAATACTACAAACAAAATGAAATCAAACTGTGTGAATTTTTGCTTGAAAAAACTTGTATAGAAAATTAAAGTAAACTAAGGTGTAAAAAAGGTAAATCAGTCCCATTACAGTCCTGGACAGGCCCAGAGGGTTCCAGGCAGTTAAAGGTTCCCAGATTTTCGTCACAATGACACTGGATGGTGGTAAGGTTGTCAGCCAAACGCACTGGCCGCCTTTGCCCCCAGGAAATACTCCTGGTACTCATTTTTGTTAGAGACTGAGTCGACCCCAGGACCATAGTGCGATCAGAAGGATTTTATGTCAATGAAAAATCCAATGACACCAGCTGGGATCGAACCAACGACCTTCTGAACTGTAGCACAGCACCTTAACCACTGTGCTACTGTGGTCCCCTAAAGGTGTAGAAACATAAATTAAAGTGGCATGTTTTTTTCATATTTGTACCGTGCATCTCGATATTATCAAAGTTTTATTTATTCACCAACTGATGTACTAGTGAGTTGTAAAAAAACAATATTAAAATTTGCATTAAAATTTACATGAAAGTAGCACTGTCCCTGTGCTTCATTAGGAATTGCACCATAAAATCATACTGGAGTGAATGCATTCTGACCCTAGGTACTTGACAGAGGTGAAAGGTCAGCTTCATGTTATGGCCACACTACCCTCTGGGAAGAAGCTACTAGTCCCTGTTTAATGAAATGTTGAAAGGGCCCCACAGCCAGTTTTGACTCCTTGCAAGAGAAAAATATCTTGACCCGCAAAATGAAACCCTTGCTTGGATCACCAGGTCCGTGGGACTCCAACAGTTTTACGGCAAACGGCCACACCATTACTGTGGGATGGTTTGTGGGACAGGCATGGGAAAATAAAAGTAAGTGGAATACCTAACCACTTAAATTATTGTGTAGTTTTCATAGTATGCACAATTTACAAATGCAGCCATGGGCCACAGAAATACAACCTGGTGGTTCGGATGCAGCCCATGGGTTGGAAATCCATATACTCATACAGGCCATTGCCTACTCACTAGACTGAATGAGCTATCCCACTGACTTGTAGAAATGGCAAATAATGTAATTTAAATCAGCGTTTCACAACCTTTGTGAGACCGCGGTCCGGTAAATTATTTTTTCATAACACAAGAGCCCGATCCCAACAGATTTACTCGTCAGTTCCTATCCAATTTTTTTTTTAAGTTCATACATTAAACTAACATAAGTATTAATAACTAATTATGGCACAATCATAAAGAGTATTAGTACACTTATGTGTACGGTGTGGCATGTCGACAAATATAAAATTACATTTAAATTAGTTATCAATTCCAGGAGAATCTCTCGTGGCCCGGTATAATTGATGCAAGGGCCCGTTACAGGGCTGTGGCCTGGCGTTTGAGAAATACTGATTTAAATGATTTCATTAATAAAACATTAACTGTGTAGTTTCCATAGGCTGTCACAGAAGCTTCGTATGTCACTTACAAATGCGCTGCCAACCTTGCCAAGTAGTGTGGCGCTGCTGTTGCATTTCATCACAGATTAGTCACCATATGAATGAATTGTGAACTGTTTGACTTCCTGCATACGGTTTACCAGACCCGTGCAGAAGAGTTGATGTTTGTTTTTCATGAGTGCATTTCCTTGTCATCATTTGAATACAGTGCCATTTGCTGCATGATCCATGGAACATATTTTGGAACATATGCATACACACCAGGTAGACGAGGCTGTGCACATTTGATTCCCCAACTTACAATTCCACCAACATACCAACGGTCTCGCTTCTCAACACGACAGAGGAGTGGACCTCCAGAGTCACCCTAGAACACAAAATAAAACATCAGTGCTCTTAAAGATTACCCATGCTTTCTACTTGCAGAATTCAGACAACTCGGGAGTTGCTTTCCCTAGTTCCCATGCTGCACTCAACTTGGGATGGCCAGGTAGATTGTGGCCTGGTGGTATAGCAGCTATTTCTAGAGCATCAACTTACGTGGATGGTTAACACCTGCACCTTGGTACCACACACAACAATTAGTGTGGCAGTAACAGAAGTGCAGACAGTTTTTGGAGTTGAGGGTTGTTTGACCATGCATCTTCCTCATGAAATAAAGAGAATGCCAACTTGGTGCAACTAGATAATTTTACTGACGTGTTCTTAGCTGGACATGTTTCGGATACATACGCCCATCATCAGGAGCATTAGATGTTGAGTTGTAGCATATGGTTTTCTGCACCGAGTTTTTGGATGGGTGGTGCTCTTGAGAGCCGCTGCATAGGTCGTGTGTATGGTGTGGATGGTGCCATGCCATGCACGGCACCATCCGCACCATACACACGACCTACACAGCAGCTCTCAAGACCACCACCCATCCAAAAACTCAGTGCAGAAAACCGTATGCTACAACTCAACATCTAATGCTCCTGATGATGGGCGTATGTACCCAAAACATGTCGAGCTAAGAATACATCAATAAAACTACCTAGTTGCATGACGGCATTCACTTTATTTCAGTTTTTGGAGTATAGGTTGATGGGCATTCAGCATGTACCCCGTTAGCAACTTACCCCAAACTGACAGCTTGCAAGGCATCTTGGCAACTGCTACACATGTATTATGATTATAGTGCAGTTACATGGGATAAAAAAGGAATATTTATTTTCTAAAAAGGTAGTTTCTATGCAAGATGTGACCAATCCAGCTAGCCTTTGTTCTTTTATTGTTTGTATGATATCCCTTGCCTCCTTGACTTGACTCATTGTAACACTTCTTCATTCCTCACATGATCAGCCCAAATGATCTTCTCCATCCTTCTCCAGCACCACATTTCAAAACTTTCCAAGTAATATGATCTATTTTCTGAAGTGTCCAAGTTTTAACACCATCCAAAGCTATATTCCCAAAGTAGCAAATTTACTAGTTTATTTCTCAAATTTAAGTAAATTTGCTGGTGCAAAGAATGTTTTTCTTGGTGACATCGTCCTGTTGTGCTTTTCTCAATAAGGTGCTAATTACCCAATCAGATAATTAGCACCTTATTGAGTGTTCTTGGTGAATGGTGCTGTTGCCATGGCAACTCTGGATTTAATTTCACATGTACATCTTGTATCATTTGTTATCCTTCTACCCAAATAGTTTAAATATTCCACATTCTTTGGCTGTTTTTGATCAATCATAATCTGTAGTGGGGATAGTTGCCTTGAGATTCTCATCACCTTAGTTTTTTTCCACATTCATTTCCACTCCACAGCGACCTCCAATTGCAGTCAGTCTTTCAATCATGCCCTGTAGCACCGCTTCTGCCTTAGCCAGTAGCAGAAGGTTATCTGCATATTTCACAGTGTGAATTACTTGTCCTTGTACTTTGAAGTCTCAAAAGACTTCAAGGGCTTCCTTGGTAAGGATTTGCTAATTTGACACTCACAGGACCGTGCATCATGATATATTCTGATAATAAAAGCCAACAAGATGCACTAATTCTCGAGTTTATTTTGGTAAAGAACGCTACATGTTTCAGACAGACTTACTGTCCATCATCTGGAGTCTTAATGCTGTATTCACAGCAATAGGTATTTGTCATGCTAGTTAAGATGACTGTCTGCTAGCGAGGTCAGGATGGAACTGTTCCATCCTGACCTCGCTAGCAGACAGTCAACTTAACTAGCATGACAAATATCTATTGCTGTGTACACAGTGTTGAGACTCCTGGTGATAGACAATACATCTGTAAGAAACATGTGGAGTACTTTATCAAAATACACTTGAGAAATAGTGCATCTTGTTGGCTTTTATTATAAGAATAAGGATTTGCTGTAAAAGTTCAAAAGGATTTGCTGTAAAAGTTCAAAAAGATTTGCTGTAAAAGTTCAACAGAATCAGCGACAAACAACATCCTTCTCTAACTCCTCTTCTAATCTTCACACTTCTTCCGTTCCCCTGGTCCAGTTTTAGTTTAATACTCTGATCCATGTACAATTTGCCGATCAAATTTCTTTCTTGTTAATTGGTACCATTTCCCTTTAGGATCTGCATTAATTTGGTACAGTTTACAAGGTCAAATGCCTTCTGCCAGTTTATGAATTCCACATACAAGTCCTTGTCTATGTCCAATGTTCCTTCTATATTATTCTCAACATCCCAATTGCATTCCCAGTTCCTTTTCCTCTACTAAATCCAAACTGATCTTCTCCAAGTATATCCTCAATTTTCCTTCCAATCCTTCCTCTAAGTATCCTCACTACTATCTTTGCTGCACGTGCGATGAGGCTGATGGTGTGATGGTTGCTGCATTTTGTAGCTTTTGGATTCTTCTTTAAGGCAGTCATTGTAATTTCAGTGAAACCCTTGGGCCACTCTCCACAGTCACATATGTTGTAGATCAGTTGTGTCATTTGTCTGAGACCATCTTCTCCCAACAGTGTGAGTACATCTCCTTAGAGTTTTTATCTCTCATCTCCTTCACAGTTTTTTGCACTTCAGTTTGCAAAATACAAGGGCTGTTCTTGTCTGCATCTACTTCCTTTTCAGGTATGACTTCTAGGCTTTCTCATTGATTAGGTTGATTGTAGAGCTCTGTCATATAATTCTCCCAAATTTTCAGTACTTGTCTCTTATACACTATTATATTCCCTTTAGAACCTTCAATACCAATGTTCTGAATCCCATGTTTTTGTTCCCAACTGTAAGCATTAATGTCTTTGTAACACAGACCAACATTTATAACTGCATTTACATGAAGTGTGTGCCTGTTGTACAAGTTGGCTCAGGTGGTAATGTATCTGGGAGGCAGCCAGTTACAGCCTCTGTCCTTACACTGGCTATCCTGACATTTTGAACGAAGTCATCCCGTTGTGTGCTGATTATACAGGGTGTCTCAGGAGGAATGTGCCAGACTTCGGGAGAGTGTTCCTTATGTTAAAGTATACCGATATAACCCAAAACACCTATATCCAAAGTTGAACGGTTACGGAGATAATGGCCAGA
>Ga0136643_10010518_pt1 | contig 13674 bp, 8 predicted proteins | sample TergutLab28metaG_FD_96883 | JGI IMG/M metagenome (GOLD analysis project Ga0136643, IMG submission 96883) | Labiotermes labralis P1 segment gut microbial communities from Petit-Saut dam, French Guiana - Lab288 P1 (version 3) (version 3) | ecosystem: Host-associated > Arthropoda: Insects >...
ATTAAAATCGGACAATAACAAAGGGTACTTTACGTGAAGACCAATATGCATGTTTATCATATCTCGCTCATTTCTTCTTAGAATGAGAAATGTTTCAGACAACAGCTGTAGAGTAAATCAAAACACATTTTGTGTTCAGTAACATTTTTTTTTCGAAAATCGTGCATTTTATGAGATAATGTGGAAAAATATTGTTGAGCCGGGCAGGCCACAGATGAAAATATGGCGCATGCGCATTGCATGCCGGATAGCTAAGGCTACAAATACGCACTCAGAACATGTAATATTTATCGCTTTTCCACTACAACAATGGTTGCACGAACGTGCCTCATTCTTACGTTATACTTACATTGTCTGTCTTGTTCTTTCTTGTGGGGCCTCTTCTACCTACGCACTGTGTGTAGTGACACACACACACACACACACACACACACATCTTATTCGGTAGGACTTCTGTGAACGGGAGATCAGACCGTCGCAAAGACCTCTACTTTAACAACACACAACAATCACAAGATAGATACATCCACAATGTCGGAGGGATTCGAACCTGCAATTCTAGCAAGTGAGCGGCCGCAGACCCACACCTTAGACCGCGCAGCCACCGGGGTCGGCTGACTGGTTGTTACTCTCCACGGTATTCATAATTAGCCCAAACACCAAATTCGAAGAAAGTTACCTAAAATTTTTACTAACTTTTATGAATCGGGTTTATTCAAAGATGTATTTAAAAAAGCGTTTGAATTTTTGAAAATTATTAACTTCAATATAGATTTTTAAAATTTAAATTTGCCACCAAAATATACACGTATTTTTATATGAGCAGTTTGGAAACTACACGTGACCTTATTCGCATTTTGAGGGACTGTTTAGCTGTTTAGAGACTACTACATGCTACTGGCAGTCGAGGTAGCGCAGTTGGTGTAGTGACTAGGCTCCAGTCCGGACGACCAAACGACCAAGGACCCCTGAAAAGTGCCCAGACGGACGCGGGGGCCCAACCAGTCCCTTATTCCGCGAGTAGAGTTGTATCCCTCTCCGAGGGGTCAATCGGTAGAGGTGTGCAACTGACCTCCATCTAGTGCACAGGTTAAGAAGGAGTGCAGCCGTAACTCCACTTCCCCATACTCCTTCATGACGTGTACAGAAGCAATTTCTCTGTACTTCTGCTTATATATAATTATTTTGTACTGCATTTTTGTGACAAATTATGGCCATATGTTTAGATCGCACAAACACTACAGAGAGGAAGTACATACGTCACTGGGCACAGGCACACCGCGAAATATAGCGATGTGGTGTTGAAAGAATTCCAGCTAATTTCCTCACACAGCTGATTTGCGACTGGATTTCAAAACAAGAGAAACCTGAAGGGAGAAAATGTGATGTATGCTACATCGATAAATTTCTTTTCAAGGTCAAACCAAAAAGGGGCCAATAGAATTCTCATATAAATCTGAGGGAAACAATTTTGATGGGGAAACTTTCTAGGGTCTGAAATTTAATGTTTGTGTGACCGTGCATTGCCGGTGCATTATACCGCAAGCTGTAAACACAGTCTAGTGCTCCTGAAGATGGGTGAAATTATCGCCCGAAACATATTGAACTGATTGAAATTATTAATACAATTATTATTGTTCCATCTAGTTGGCTGTTTAAATTTTATATTATTATTGGGTCTCAAATATTGGGAAATTGCAAGGGAAGATGACCTTAAGGATTGAGACATATACTTAATAACTGAGGGTTTGTCTTTTGTCTTGGGAAGTACCAACCTTGAACGGCGAAAGATAAGAACCTCGCTCTCTCAGGAAGAGGTACCCAGCTGACCACAGCAGCACTGAGGGCCGGAAATACAACACCCTGTGCCAAAATAATGTATTGTATCAGAAGATATTACATTGAGTACACTGTAATTTAATTTCATGTACTTTTACCGAAAGTCAAATGCATGAGGTTGACAAGACGCGTGCTGAAGTTTTCAAGAGGAACTGAAGTCCGGAACTAACATTAAGATGACCCGAATACACACAGTCACCGCTACCATCCACTGAATGGAAATCTCTGTCGACCCCAAATGTGAGAGGAGGTATAGCCTCAATCACCCTAATAATTTAAGAGGTAAAATTAATTAAAGGCTAAGAGGTCGGCTTCGAAATCTGACGGCTTTTGCCTCCACAGAAAAAATCGGGTACCCACTGGAATATTATAAAAACTATTTGGGCCCCAGAACCAGTCTGGAAAGTATCAAAAAGAAATAAATATCTTCCCGTTTAGGGTATCATACCCCGACCGTCGGGACGCCCATTCTCTGGTCTATTTACTGTACTGGCTGGGCTATCGCTGCTCTCAAATTTAAATAGGGACAATTTTTCATGTTCGCCATCACTATTATCACCTTAACTTTAGAGAACACGTATTAATAAATTATAGATACTTTCTACTCTGTGGGCCGGGATAAATCAGTCGGTATAGCGACTCCCTAAGGGATGGACATTCGTTGTATTGAATCCCGGTGAGTGTGAGATTTTCCGCACCTTCCAGACAGTCTCTGGGACCCAAACTGACTCCTGTACAATGGACACCGGGTCTCTCTCCGGTGGGTAAAGCGGTCGGGGCGTGGTGCTGACCGCCCGCTCCATCTAGCGCCGAGGTTACAGGAAGAGTACAGATATACCTTTACTCCCCCCTGGGCTTTCATGGTCTGTTATAGGGTGAACTTGACCCTTTCCTTTTACTTCACACTTTAAATTTGTCGGACTGAAACAAAAAATCACCAGACTCCGACGTAAAGCAAGCTGTCGACTCCTGGGTAGAGAAAGTTAACACAGATTTCTTCTACGCCGGGATACTTGTCTTGCTGCCACAGAGAAACAGCTGCTTATAACGTACGTGTGTACTGACTACGTGGGAGTGCAGTGTGTACCGTCTGTCAAGTGTGAATCGGGGTGAGAATGAAGTTCCCGGCGTCCGAGTGTTTTTTAACTTAATTTTTAAACTGGTTGGTACAATAATGTAAGATTTTCTAGAGTGTGTACTGTATTTTTCTAGCTCACAACTTCGTGCTCCATAAAAAGCAGTGCATTTTTTGGGGTTCTGATTTTTGGCAGGGCAGTAATCATCCTGCTGCAACCACTTAGAGACCAGTACTGGGACCCCCACTGCTTCCCATCTAGTGGGTCCTTTAGTTCCTCTCCGTGCGGACAAACCCACGGTATGTGGAGGTGACCACATATCTCTGCTTATTACAGAGTTCAGTTAAATAATTTATATTTTATTGAATGATGCGTTCAGTTGCTCAGAATGTATACTGTCGAAAAGTTTGTTGATAGTGGAAATGAACTGGGAAGAAAGTTGAAGGAAGAGGACGTGCAATACTGCGAGGCAGTATTGTGGGATGTGTTTGTAGGAAGGGAGGTAAAACACGAGAAATTATACAATTGTCGAAAGAAAGAAATTAAGAAATATTCTTTCTTGAGTCAGCTTCCTCGGTGTGCAGAAGTTAATGGTGCGTGGAGCCATGAATAAATTCCGCATAACTTTACATTTGGTGAGTTTATGCGGCAGAATATGGGCATATTAACATTTCTGTAATTTTGTAATTTCAATATACCTGGGCCAGACCTTGCAAGGTCCGGATGAAGAGAAGAAGAACCCAGTGAATTCGCGCCAGGAAGGGCAATAGAAGGGACAGCGACCCGTTGATGAACACCGCCCCACCAAACACACGTTTGGCGCCCACCACTTCTGCTATACGGCCCCCGGGCACTTGGAAGATTAGGTAACCCCAAAAGAAGGAACTCAGAATGATACTTTGTTGTACTTCGTTCCAGTTGAACTCGCCCGACGTCTCGCTCTCCACCTGCAAGCACATGATACACACCACGCTCCAGTTAATCACCAAGCAAACATTAGCCATGTTTACCCTCCAGGTAGTCACTTAGCAATCACGTGTTATGTTTACACCCCAGATGCAACGTTTCTATTCCGATTTGTAGTTTGTTTCTCTTCCTTTGTAAAACTGAAGCCGTATGTAAGTGGTTCCAAGGTTAGGTCCTGAGACCCTAGGTTATTTGTGAAGTTGGGCTTTCGGCCTACAGTCTGTGCCTCCAAGCCACCTTTAAGCTTAAATTTTTTCTTCAGAATATTTTTATAAGCTTGAAAATAAATTATTATTTAATATTTAAATAAATAAGTTTTAAATGAATATTTTATTTAATGCAAAATTATTCAGATTTTATGTTCAACATCCCTTTCTGTTATATAGTGTTATATAGTGTTATATACAAGCACAACTAAATTTTGCTATTATTATTATTATTATTATTGTTATTACTTTTGTTAATTTCTTAAGGCCACATTTCCACAAATATGGTCATTTCTGACCACCAAAATAACAAAATGTATAGTATACAATTTCATTGTCTTGTGTTACTGGTTCAGACCTGAATTTTATTGTCAGAAGGCAAAATTGAAATTTAGGTTATTTACACCAAATAATGCAGTTGCTTATTATACAACTTACGATTTTTGTGCCATGAAATTGGCCAATTTTGATAGAAATATGCTGCCCTATAATAATAATAATAATAATAATAATAATACACATCAGGTGTCTTGACAGTATTTAAAGGTTTATATAAAATTCTTCTTTAAAAACCTTGTCCTTTTCTATAAAATCTTCGTTCTCATTTCCAAGTTTTTCGTTATATGTTCACTTGTAGATTACTTAAAAACTCTGTTAGTTTTACTGCAATATAACAAATAATGCATTTAAAAATGGATGGAAGGGAGAGGGCATCGCCTGATAAAAGGTAATATCTTATCACTTACATTGAGGAACTGAGAAAAATGGTAAACTCTCCAATAGAAACCTCCCGAATCTAAATCAGAAGCACTGCAGCTTTCGCTATATTTTTCTATTTACTTGGTTCGTCTTGCTTTCGAATGTTGAAGTTTATCGTGAAAACTCGGGAAGTTTTGGTTCCAGAATATCTCGCAGTTCCCTTTAGTCTGGAGACACATTTGGACAAAGGGGCAAAACGCAATAAATATCATGCCTCGGAATGGGGCTAACTAACTCTAATCAGCAAAGTCCTGCTTGAGAACAAACTGCACTAATCCTTTCGAACACAACGAAGGTTTATCTAAGATCGAGTCGCGTCTGTGCTATATTCCACATGTTTCCTTCCTGAGAAGCAGACGTTTCCCAGGCAAACAAGAATTTCACCACGTCTTAAGGAACGGAGAAGTGTATGGCTATTTTGAAAACAACCCGCCCACCACCTGTCTCTGTTCTGAGCCATCGAAATTCATTTTACCCCTCCTATCTTATTTTTTAAACATCTACTTTAATATTATTCGTTAAGGTGCTGTGCTACAAATCGGAAGGTCGCTGGTTCGATCCCATCTAGTGTCATTGGATTTTTCATTGACATAAAATCCTTCCGATCGCACTATGGCCCTGGGGTCTACTCAGCCTCTAACAGAAATGAGTACCAGGAGTATTTCCTGGGGGCAAAGGCGACCGGTGCTTATGGCTGACAACCTACCATCATTCGGTGCCGTTGTCACGAAATCTGGGAACCTTAACTTCCTGGAACCGTCTGGGACCCTCCAGGCCTGTAACGGGACTGCTTTACCTTTTTTTTACTTTAATATTATTCTCTTTTTCATCTGTAAGTTTTCCAAGTGATCTCGTGCCTAGAAGGTACTTTCATAACGACAAAGATGTAGAATGCTATTTACAAAACCCTAAGTGGAAAATTATACTACATTGCACTCTACTGGTTTAGAGGGTCTTATGAGAACAGTGTACTTCTTTGTTTGTGGACGTTCTACGACATCATACGTACACGTCACCTGCTTCACTAAAAATGGTAAAGGTGAAGCAGTCCCGTTACAGGCCCGAGGTGCCCAGAGGGTTCCAGGAATTTAAGGTTCCCAGATTTCGTGACAACGGCACAGGATGGTGGTAAGGTTGTCAGCCTTACGCACTGGCCGCCTTTACCCCAACAAATACTCCTGGTACTCATTTCTGTTACAGGCTGAGTCGACCCCAGGGCCATAGTGCGATCGGAAGTATTTTATGTCAATGAAAAATTCCACTGAGACCAGCTGGGATCGAACCACTGCTGCGCTAAACCTTTTGGTTAATCACGCATGTCGCTATAGCTTATCGCCTTGGTTAATCCATTCTAAATTGTAAATATTCCAGATTTAAAAAAAAACATAATTTTTTACAGTTCTTTCCTTTCGCCATTTGGGTTTCTTAACCATTCTGCTTTTGTAGATCTGATGTCACTGATGTTTAGAAGAGCACAAGAAAAAATGTCGCGACGGAGTTTTAAACTGTTTTCGTTTTTGATTACGGTACAAAATTAGCTCTCACACAATAAAATCGTGTTTGATAAGAAATGAGTAATAAAAATACAATTGTTTTCCAGCAACTAAAGATACAAAACAGGTGGGTGGGGAAATGAAACCACCGCTGTGAAGGTGGCAACACTGTCATGTCTTAGCATACTCGAATTTACGTTCGATTTTGTACTGGAAGAAACTTCTGGCCGGTGATAGTGAAACGAATTTCACAAGTTGGCAACACGCCTTCTGGCTTAAGATCGTCGTACTGCTGGCGGCCTTGAGCGTGACGTAACAGAAAAACAAATAATTCCTCTGAGATTTGTGACCCGTGCCATACTTGTGGTCCCAGTTCAAATGTTCCTTCCATCTGCCTTCAGATTGCCGGCGGAAGAGCCGTACGTAGTGTTATCTATATGACATGACCTATGCGTCAGTTGAAGTCAATGTTGTTTCAATGGCCATTTTACTAATATCGGTTAGACAGCATAAAGCCTTGGTACATATCAGTTGATAGTTTTTTTTTCGTTCATGGAATAGAATCAAACTGCATTTTAAACAGCCTGAACCCTGACTCAATTCCATGTACAGGTCGTAAGAGAGCATGGTAGTCGATTTGTAGAAAACTGTACGGAGGAAAGTCCTTTCTGGAAAACTAAAAGTTGTTCGAGTAGACAAATTCCAGGTTGGTATGAGACCGAAACATACTTTACTGCGCTTACAGAAGTCCGCAAACGCATTTAAAAATTCAATTATGTTGATTACACTGCGAATTTGAGTTTTAGTTCCGGTAAGCATAATTAAAGCGTCTCGTGGCATCCCACAGCTACAAAAGCTGAACGCTGAAACAGTAGTTTCAAATAGCTGCGGTGTGGCGTTTCATAACTGACCTCCGCAACAGGCAAAGTGAAATTTCTCTCTAACTCTATGTTTATTTTCGGTTTATACTCGTAATATATATATATATACGCAATATAGCATTTTAGGCATTTTAACTATGACATACCGATAGCAGTTTACCACATATATACATTTTAAATACATCGACCAACAGTTTATACATGAACTGTCAATACAATCTGTAAACAATATGGATCCCACAGTATGTGCACTCTGTGAATGTACCAGGACTGTGTTTTCTTATATTTGGCCTGATGATGGTTCCTTTGAACCGAAATATGTCGCCGAAATTTGAATATTGATCACTGTATATACTGTTGTGTTGTTGACTGGAATAAATTATTATATTCATTTCGGTAAACCAAAAGCAATTTACACAGCCTAACGTCACAGCCTGATTCTGTAACGTAAATGATTTCTGTGACTGCTTTATTTCATATTAATAACGTAGTATAAAATGTTTGTGCTTAGCTCATAATTAGACCCGGCTTCTAACTCAGAATAAAGAATGTAGAGGCAGCGGGTTTGAAACCGCATTACAGCGGAAAATGGTTGATCATAGGGGTGAAAGTGTATTAGGAAAGAAAATAAAGAACGTGCAACTAATAACAAAATAATATTGCGATGGACAGATTAATGAGATTGAAGTGAATTGGCCAGGTAGCACGCATGGAGGAAATAAGAGTTGTGTACACAAAGTAGCCTAAACACTTCATTTAGAAATCCAATTGGAGAATAACCTAAAGTAAGAGGGAAAGTGACGTCATTTGTTTTCTTAGAACATGTCACGAAGTATTCTTATAGTTTAGTGTGATGAGTTTAAGTAATGTGTTAGAGAGCAAACAGGTGACGTGCAGGGTTCGAAGTGCGAACTGCTAAAACTATAAAACCTGTGAGGTGTTCCGATGTCCTCACAGCGGGGTGGTCATGAAGAATGAAGGCTTTTGGGACACGAAAACATGTCGAATGATTAAATTTCAAGTCTTCTTGAAGCAGCCCAACGCGGGCCAGGGCCTCCTCATTCGCTTGTTTGTAGATCACACACAACGACGCACCACAGTCAGTAGGACTCCTCTGGACGAGTGATCAGTCCGTCGCAGATACCTCTACCTGACAACACACAACACTCACAACAGACAAACATCCATGCCCTCGGTGGGATTCGAACCCACAATCTCAGTAGGCGAGCGACCGCAGACCTACGCCTTAGATCGTGCGGCCACTGGGACCGGCGTATTAGGGAGTAAGCATTAGAAAATGTTAATTTTCGGGAAGAGAAGGTTAGTAAATTATGAATCCCTATTTCTATAACACACAATTTTGAAACACGTTTCGACTTTAAGCTAGAGTGGTATAATATCTCGCCATATAATGACACAATTATGGTAAAGGTAAAGTGATCAAGCCCGGTGTGGCCCAGAGGGTGGGTACAGGTATAGCTCTACTCTTCCATGACCGCGGTACTAGAAGGGGGTGAGTGGTCAGCAGCGCGCCCCGGCCGCACTTTACTCCCGGAAAAGACCCGGTACCCATTGTACAGGAGGCTGGGTGGGCCCCAGGGCCGTTCTGGATGGGCGGAAAATCTCGTCTCCACCGGGATTCGATCCCGGACCGTCCAGCCCGTAGTCAGTCACTATACCGACTGAGCTACCCGACCCACACACACACACACATTTATGGGCACAGCAGTAAATTTGAGCCAGACTTAGGCACAGAACCTCGTGATATAAAGGCACAATTATGAACACATCAGTAAATTTGAGCCAAGCTGAGGCACAGTGTCTCGTGACGTAATGGCATATTTATGAGCACAATAGTAAATTTGAGTCAGACTTAGTCACTGTAACTTGTAAAGAAACTAGACTTGTAAGGGCTGCGACTTGGAGCAAGGCACACTCATATTTCTACATATTGACAAGGACCTTTTCGTTAGTAGAGATGCTGGAATTGTCGGGTAGACAGGCTTGTGACGTGTTGTGCTGATCGCCCCCACAGGTCAGCTCTGTCGTCGTGCTGTTCACCATGCCCACAATGGCCAGGTTGATGTTAACTCGCAGCAGGAACGTCACAGTCATTCCCAGGAAAAACATGAGGCATAGCACGTACCTGGCGGCGATTCTGTCTGTGGATGAAACAAACAATCTAACCCTACCATTCAGTACAGCGCCTGTCACTTCAAAACCATGCGAGTTCAACATAAAACCACAAGCCCTAAGCACATTTGATTACATCTATTAAATACAGTAGAGTCTCGAAGTTCGCGAAAATCGATGCTCGGGATTTCGATCTTCCGATATCACCCTTATCAATACAGCTATTTTGATATTTCGTGACTGGTTCCGACGAATCAGGAAGAGATCACGTGGCTGCTTATTTGGATACCCAGGCTTCCTACTTTTGCGAAGACTACTTTCAGCTCCGCAAAGCAAAATCTTTTAGTAAGGGGGGTTAATGGTTTCTGTGATTTCAAAATTTAATGAATTTTATGTTTCTAAAGGCTTTTGTGTTTTATTCAGAATAAGACTTCGTGGTCTTTATTCTCTTCGAAAATACATTTTATATTAATTGCTGGTATCTGTATTTCTTGGAAAGAATGGAGCGCGTCGTATCGAAAATTAATTCCGATTTTCGTAAGAGATTTATTGGTTCAAATTAATCGTGAACTTCGTTACTGTACTGTACACAGTTTATACAGCGTGTTCGTTTTATCGTGCTCTTGAAGACGGCGGTTTTATAGCATAGAAAGAGCCTGCTTGTGTTGAGATATTCAGTGAGGGTTGGCGTGTCAGCGACAGGATACACCGGCGTGGGGGGAGGGGGGGGGGGAAATTAGGTAAGTTTTTAATGAAATTAAATTTACAAATCACAACACAGTGCTCAATTAGCACAATATTTTGATAATTTAAATCTTGTCAATATTTTACACAAAGATATTCACTAATAAGTACAAATAGTGTAATGTATCTAACACCCCAAACTTAAATGCATTTGGTCCTGAGGAAAATTGTAAAATTACGTTGTGACGTGCACCTTTGATGAGGATTTCTTATTTGGAATTGAAACACGTGGAATTTTTGCTGTAATCTTGGAGTCGAAGTAACCTATTATTTGCCTTTGATTGTGTTTAAAAAATGGCAACCTTTTGCAGTATTGTGTTTCGAAATCCCATCAACGTGAGTACTGCGCTCTTCTGGGTCATTACGCAGCGAGTAGTTGTAATTTCTTATAGACGTTTCGGGAAAACCTATCGGTCCCATCTTCAGGCGTCAAATTTTTATTCTTAACTCCTGAGGATGGGACCGATAGACTGTCCCGAAACGTCTGTAAGAAATTACCACTACTCGCTGCGTCATATCCCAGAAGAGCACAGTGATCATCTACTTCACAACGGAAGCCTGAAATCACTTGAGAGCGTTTATTAATTTCCCCCTATGTCATTAAGAACAGAATACACCAGTAATGACACATAGCGAAGTGGAATTACAGCTCCTGTCTATCACACATTCGGCACAACATGCAGGTGATTTGTAAGCAGGTGAAAGCAACGTATTTGTCTTCAGAACAAGAGAGCCTCTGCGCACTGAATAACAAGTACGCTGTTCGCCAGAGCCGCTCTGCACACTGCATAACAAGCACGCTGTTCGCCAGAGCCCCTCTCCACACTGCATAACAAGCACCGTCTTCGCCCAATCCCCATTGGACACAGCGGTGAGAAAAAAATCCAACCCGCTCCCGGCCTTGGGAAGAATTCCCAATTCTGCGATTATTCAGGTTGTGACCTAGTAACAACAGTCACTGATTTGTCTGCCTCATTACTTCAAATGGACCGGCCACCGGTGAGACACAAATAGAGTAAAGAAGAAAGGCCTTCATTCTCATCCTTTCTTCTTTCTCTCTCTCGCTACACACACACACACACACACACACACACATATATATATATATATATTTGTTACATATTGAAGCGAAGGATACGTAAATCAGTCACACTGTGTATTAATTTTATATTAAGCAATTAAAATAATAATATTTGATGTTCAGTGACTGTACTTGTCAACGAAAGTTATTCGGGAGATCAAATGAAGAAGGAGATCGGCGGGCCATGTGGCACGTATGGGAGAGAGGAGGGTTGCATACAGGGCTTTGATAGGGAGAGCTGAGGAAAGATGCCACTTGGAAGACTTGGGCATAGAAGGGATAATACTAATAAAATGGACTTTCGAGAAATTTAATGTGGCACCATGGACTGGATTGATGTGGATCACGATAGGTACGAGGTGGCGGGCTGTTGTGAATGAGGTGATGAACTGTCAGCTTCCATAAATTGAGGGGAGTTTCATGATTAGCTGAAGATATGTTAGTTTCTCAGAAGGACACTGATTCATGGATTAATTCGTTATTTAGTTAATACGAAGTTTGTATCGGTGTGGGCTAAAATTCAGCTTTTTCCGCTACCAATTCCACATTGACCTGAACTGGAATGAAACACAGGACGCCCGCAGTTCACCTGATCTTGGTGGATGTCCTGTCACAATAAGAAAACAGATTATTACAGAGACCTTTATTTAAAGTGGGATTCAAACCAACGACCCCTTTGTACGAGATGTTGACTGATTACTCTTCGCATCCTGATGGAGCCTTAAACATGCAGTGTTTAGCTCTCAGACCAAATTATCAGCGGTTGTTCACTCTACTAACAAAATTATCTCTCTCAGAAAGATAAGCATACATAATTAATCGGAATTCTGGGCGGTTTGTATTACTTTTTCGTTAGTCTCCTTGTTCCATGTCGCTGACCCTTGAGTCGGCCAGTCAGTTAATGTTTTTCCGCTTTGGAACGCAGCGCCTCTACGAAGCAACGCCACCGGACTACGTTTCCGTCTTTCGCCTCGACGTCTTCTAAGATTGTCACACTGTTCCAGCTCTTTCTCCTTCTATGCCCTTGAAGGTTACAGGTCAAAACTTGCTTTACTATGGCAGACGAATCCTTCCACAGTGTTTGCCCAACAGACATCAATTCCGCACAGAATCTCATAGTGCCACTAGTTCGGTTTGTGCACGCCTCTACAGTTCTTCCTTTAAGATAGCACTGACTCTGTAACAGTCTGCTTCACAACTAACTAACTAACTAACTAAATAACTAACCTACTAACCCGGTGGCAGTGGTTATTTTACATGTATACAAAATATGAAATCGGTTACTACTGAATTTAATTCGGGAGGGCTACATGAGAAGCATGTAGTGGCAACTTGGAATGTTGGGAACCATATCAGCATTTGCTTATAGACACAGGGAAACCAAGAGAAACCTGTGTCGAGGTGGCCGGTCGCAGGATCTTCCGAATACTGACTTCTAGCCGGCAGTCCGGCATCTAAAGTAAAAACAGCAAAACACAAACACAGACACACATTACAACGAATACACACAAGAAGACGACAATACACACAAGACAACTACAACAATACACACAAGACAACTAAGAAAAATGCACACAAGGCATCTTAAAAGACAACATGTGCAAAAGGTAAACAACGCCGAGGTAAGAAAGTACTGTATATAGTTTCTAGTATTTTTTCCCTCATATATTGTTCAGACGAAACGAAATATGTTAGGCCTCGGACGAAGTGAAGTTTTCGGCCATGTTAATTGGTACCATCCAAAATGCAACCTCTGAAAGATCACTACTCTTCCGCCACCATCGTGACGTCAGTAACTTTAAATGGAGCAGGGTCGTAGATGAGAAACTGACATTTTTTCAGCTTGACACAACATTCCCGCATATTAGGCTATTGGATATCACATTCATAATATTGAATTACTTTTCCATATCCTGAATCTCATCGATGCATTTCACGTCATTTCATATCATTTCTTTAAGATACATTTAATATTATTCTCCCATCTATTCCTAGATCTTTCAATTTACCACTTTCGAATGAAATTCTTGAATAAAATCATGTCTGAATTTCTCTTTTCCTCATAACATGCCCTAAGGATTCATATTCCTTGTTCCCTTTCCTATAACGATTCGTGACTAGGGTAACCTATCATGAATTACCACATTATGCCAATATATTTCAGCCCGCTGTTACTTCGCTGTTATTTCGTCCTGACAGCCTTGTCCTCTAACACGGGACATGTATCCTGGTCGAACCAACTGACGTGTGAATGACACACCATCAGTTTAACGTCTGAAGTTCAATATTTTCTTAAACTCAACAAAGTACCATCGCGTTCATTGGCTTTTCATGCTACTCTTTGCCCTTTGTAATGTAATTCTGTTGGCACATTTCATAGAGTGTTGAGGTTTATTACATTAAAAAATATCATGAACTTTGGTTTGATAAGAGGCCATTCCAGTTTTAACTTGATATCTAAATTTAGTACCAAAACAATGTTACTTGACCATTTAA
>Ga0136643_10010519_pt1 | contig 13673 bp, 9 predicted proteins | sample TergutLab28metaG_FD_96883 | JGI IMG/M metagenome (GOLD analysis project Ga0136643, IMG submission 96883) | Labiotermes labralis P1 segment gut microbial communities from Petit-Saut dam, French Guiana - Lab288 P1 (version 3) (version 3) | ecosystem: Host-associated > Arthropoda: Insects >...
ATTTTACCGGATGTCTTATAAGTTGCTCTGCGGAAACAGAGAATGACTTAACTGCGTTTTAAGTGCGTTCAGCCTCGTGTGCAACATTCTATAAAACGCTAGTTACACCAGCTGTTATTTTTGTCAGGTGTTGAACCACTGATGTATATATGAGTGTGTTTGGTTACGTTTTTATTTCTGTTAGGTATTATATCACTGGTGTGTGTTTGATAACACTAACTCTTATTTCTGTCAGGTATTATATCACTGGTGTGTGTTTGGTTACACTAACTCTTATTACTGTCATTTATTGTATCACAGGTGTGTGTGTGTGCCTGCGTGTGTGTGCGTGCGTGTGTGGTTACACTAATTCTTATTGCCTTTAGGTGTTGTATCGCTGGTGTGTGTTTCTTGTTACACTAAATCTTGTTACTGCCAGGTATTTTATTAATAGGTGTGTGTGTTTTTGGTTACATTAACACCTATTTCTGTCAGGTGTCGTGTCATTGGTGTGTGCACTCAATTTTCATGCTCAGATCACTCAAAAAAGAAATAAAAATGACGAAAAAGCGAAGAGTAAGCTTGGTATAAGAAGAATAAGACGCCTGAAGATGTAGTTGCAGGACTTGCTGAAAAGTTCCCAGGAGTCTCAACTACCACCGAAACAAGCAAACCATAAAGTCACTGTGCGATCTGAGGAAAGAAGAAGTGTTGCATCCCTACAAAGAAGTTGCAAGAGAAGATCTGCTAGGTCAGAGAAAGACACAAACTGTGCCGTGCTCTTTTGTACTTAGTGTTAAGAAGTCGCTAAGAAGATGTTAAAGAGATATGGAAATGACACTTGGCATTACATACTCTGTGAATCGAAACATCTTCCCCTTACTTCTACAGGCTTTGAATGATGACCCAGACAGACGGAATTCTGTGAGCTATTTCTGACGGTTTACAAGCCTGATTCATAATTTACAAAGAAGATCCTGTGGGCAGATGAAGCAAGAATGAAGACAAGCGACAGGATAATTCGACACGCGTGTTTGCCGGAGTGCTAGAAACTTACATCGAGTGGTGGATAAACAGCATTTTGGGTTGGAGGTGTGATGGTTGTGCATGGTCATGAAAGAAAATTAATTGTTCTGTGACGGGCGAGGCTCTGTCTTGTAGTGTCAGATTTATTCATGTTGTCATTTTTCTAATGAAAGTTTTGAAAACTTTATTTGTGGAGCTTAAATCCAATGCACTTATCTGCCACGTTAGATTATTAGTTAGTTAATGAGATGGTTGGCAGTTCTGAGTATCTGTGTTCTGGTGCTGGGAAGTTTTATAGCCACTCTACTGAGATTCTTGTGTGTGTAGGGAATAGAATTAATCGGTTTGATGTAGTTCTTTCTCCTATAATGAATAGGAATATTATTACTCTTACGAACGAGATTGTTGATCCTATTGATGAGATGACATTTCATGTGGTATAGGCGTCTGGGTAGTGGCTGCAAACAGCTACCTGAAGCTAATGAAAAGCAGAATGATGTCGGAGACTGAAGATAACCGTGACGTTTGAAGTGTGATCTGGCAGTAGGATGGAGTTCTACCCCATTCTGGGTGCAGAAATTTCGCTTTTCTTGATGGGAGTTTTCCGATGTGGAGCGTTTGCCGTATAACGGTTGAGTGGCCCTCAAGGTTACCTAATCATACTTCTCATAATTTTTATGTGGGGTACAAGCAAGGTCAGAGTGTACAACAAGAAACCTGCTGATATTTTGCAAATGAAGAGACAAGTTTATAGGGAATTAAATGGTTTCAGTGCAAATAAAAACTCTGTGCAGCAATTTGTGGATCAGTGGATGTGCAATGCGCATTGAACATGGTGGACAACAGTTCGAACAATTTCTGTACAAACTCTTTTTCACTTCCTGTTCTTAGTTCTTTTTAAACAAAGTAGTGTTTATATGGGTTGTGATTATAATGTATGTGAAGCGACTTACAGGACTGTGTTTGTTTTATTGTGAAGTAATGTAATGCAGTTTAACGTTGAGCCGTGTGGCTTACTTGCTGATGATTCGTCTGTATTTATAACATTTATGTGTTCCTACCGTCGTCAGTTCTTAGAAATGTGTGTGCTCAAAATTGGAGCGTGTATGCCTGCATGAATTTTGTTGTATCCTTCAACGTATTGTGTTGTAATATAATATAATTTATTAATATGGTTGTATATTCACAGTCACATGGCTAGAATGCATTTCGTGTGCTTGTAATATTTACATAATTTTATTTTAGTCAGATCTCATAAAACTCTGTGCACTTCTCATTTTTAACCTTGTCGATTTGTGCCTGTCTGTCTTTCTGGCAGTCACTGCTATGTTGAGCTGTAAGAGACTAAACGCAGTTGTTTGTTGCTCCCAGCCATGTAAAAATACACCACGTATATCTTAGAACACGGAAAGGAATAAATAAGTGATGTTTTCCTACGGCAAATATTCACGTTTGTTTATAAATACCTTCAACGGCCACGTCATTGTCTCAGTTCAAACGTAAAATTTAAGCATCGAACACAGAGTATATCTGCCGGTTGTTACGACATACACTTAAACTGAGAAGGATGAGCTACAAGGTATGCTGCTGTTTGTGTCGATGGTTTACCACACTGTTAAATTTTCGTGTAGTAAAATTTTCCTTCCGGATGTTGTTTTATGTTTAAATGAACAATGGGAAAATTTGATATGAAAATTTCTGTTAATGAAATGAAAACAGCTACATTTATAGGGAAACAATTTGCAAAATGCGAAACCGTGCTACGTAGTAAAAAGCAAACGCATATGCGTATGAATTAAAAAAATTATAAAACCTATTTTTGTATCCTCATGAATGTGGAATTTAGCACCAGGCATGTAAAAAAGTAAGGGGTTAAATGAGATATTTTACACGTTCAAGTTCCAAGCTTGGTGTGGGTAGAGATTTTTCACTTAGTCACTCATTTGGGATTGTCTCAGTAGCCCACCCATTTTCCTTCCAATTAATGTCCCGTGTTCATATCTACCTTCATCCCTTATATGTGACTTCGAGAAGAGGGTATTCGATACAGGGACAGTATAATGTTTCATGCATCCTAAGCATTTTCCAAGTCGTCTTACGACACGCTGCAATAGAGATACGTCATAATGGAGGAATAAAGGCAAAATGTGAACAGGATCTGTAGGCATGAGTACTTAGTACCGTTAACAGGAAATGTAATGTTTAGAAAAACGAGGACTGAAATACATAGCATAAATGTCGAGAATTTTTAATTTCCATGGCTCGACAACCCTAGTGGGAATACACCTACCCATTGTTGAAGTTCCGCGATCACACTCAAGACACACCACAATCGGTAGGGCTCCACTGGGCGAGTGATGGGCCCGTTGTAGAAACCTCTACCTGACATCACACAACACACAAGAGACAGACATCCATGCCCCGGCCGGATTCGAACCCGCAATCATATTGGGTGAGAGGACGCAGACCCACGCCGTAGACCGCGCGGCTACCGGGATAGGGGGGAAAATAATGAGTGGTAAATGTGAATTGTCAAAGTCCAAATTACGCAACTTTCTTCGAGCTCCCGTTATTCCTCCCCCTTCAGCCCTGTTCTGAAACGTCCTCCGTTTGTAGCGCGTTCTTCCCGTAATGCGAAAGACCCATACAAACTAATCTATCTTATTTTGTATTTTAGTCGTTACGTTTCAAGACATAAGATGAGAAAGCGAAAGTTTAACTTAATTTTAGCAAGAATTCCCCCGAATTAAAACAGCCTGAAGTTTTTTTTTGTGGTGAGAATGCAATTTTATTCTGTTACTTATTGTTGAGAATGTAATTAATACGTTACGCCTTTATGGTTGTGGGGCTATATTGTTCGTGATTATCGAGTGATGACAGTGAAGATAGTCTGGTATCTTAAACTCACAAGGCTAAAAGTAAGGACAAGAAATAGAACAGGATCTGTGGGCAATGCAAGCAAAAGATCGTTATTAGATTTTGGTTGCCAGTAGCTCATACGGCATACCGTTGATATTGGGATGACTATTAATTGCAGATTTGTAAAATGTGTGTGACAGTCTATTAGACTATTAGACTGTTAGTCTATTGGAGGAATACTGTCCCGGAATTTGTTTGGAGGGTGCAAGAAAGACCACGATAAAAATAAATATTTCTTATTTATACAGTATAATGTGTTCGGCTATTATCAGTTTATTTTTGTAAAAGTGACTAACACTTATGGATTATCATGTAACGGTTCTTTGTAAGTACAAAGTGAACAGAGTAAGTATAGGCTTGCTATAAAGAGCTTTTCTTTTACTCCGTCCAGCCCATTGTAACCTCCGAAACTACCCAGTAGATTTCCAGCAGCAAGACAGGCTTACATACGGACAGATAGATGGTGGATTATGTACCTAGTGGTAAGGTCGGATTTTGTTGGTCTTTGTACCTTCGAAATTAGCAGAGGACTCACTTGAAATTTCTTACTGGGAATTTGCACTAAAATTTCCCCCAAAAAGCATAACGTCTCTTGAGTCTGACAAGCGTAACCTTTATTTCATAAGAAACTAGAATGGAATTGTATTAGGTAGATATTGTCAATAAAAGCTTAAAACAAGCCACCAGAACACATTCGCGGGAGTATAATAAAATATATTTTTAATTAAAATATGCAGATTTATTTGATAGTTTATTCCGTTGTAAAGAATGTTTAAAAAATTACGAAAAAAAATACATGACTCTGATATGAATATCTTTGTAGCAATAACTGCGAAAATTGTTGCAAGAATTATCGAGTTCCTTCTTTCGTTTGTCGAGGCTTTTGGCTTCTGGTTCGATGGAGAAATTGTTTTGCGTAAGTGGGAAAATATATCTGTAACAGGCCAAAATGTAGTCCAGGACGTGATGTATCCAGAAGTGTAGAAGTGCCTTTGAATTCTGCAGTTCGCTTGCTGCTGTGAGCTATGTACCTTGCGTTTGCATAGCTACGCGTTAAAAGAACATAATAAAGGTGGTGGCGGGGTTTGAGTGGGGAGAGAGTGAGTCGGGCGCTGTGATTAGCATGACTTAAGTCAGCCGAAAGGAGCAAAACAGATGAATGCTAGATTTGCTTAATACAGAATATGCAAATGAAGGGATTCTCCCCCGGGCACTCTTAAAACAAGGGGCTCGCTTGGGTTCTGAACTTCAACCAAGGCCACCTGGGAAGATGAAAACGAAAGAGAGAAAAAAATTTCAATAATAACATCATGAAGTTGAACATTGTTCGGTGTTGAAGCTTTAAGCATGGATGTTGAAACCCTCACGGGAAATCTCTAATTAGCACGAACACGCTATGCGGCATCACTGCCTGGTGCCGAAAGGAATGACCATTATTAATATTTTCCTTCGTGAAAAAATCGAAATGGACTAATGAAAACATTGTTCATCACCGGTACTTGTTATTCTGTTTTCCGTTCTTAAAAGGGCAGGAACGATGCTTTGTACGAACGTTGGCCATGAGAGGACACTTCAACTTCGTAATTTTTTTCTATAATTAGCAGTGGCCACATGGCCGAAACACCAGCTTGGTGGGCGAGAGTAAATTTAGGGACATTTGTGTACGTCCCGAAATTGTGTATGTCATAACAGATCTTTAAAGAAATTATTCGTCGTGTGTAATATCTTTCTTTAAAAAACGTGAGGTAACAAATTAGCGGACAGCGAAAAGTTTCTTTAGCTCTCAGTTTGACATGTGAAATGTCATTAGGGCAACAGATAAAAAATGTATTATGTATAAAACAGCTATTTGTAAATAATTGACAAAAATGACACTGATGCCAAATTGGAGGTTACGTCCGCCACGAGTAAGGCAGTTTCTTCCTAACTATTGTTTTTAACAATACAATAAAGCAAAGATCATAATACTTGTGTGCAGGACTGTGTATCTCAGGAACAAGAACGTGGGATGAGTTCGCCGTGAACTCCTTGTCTTTCTGTCACTCACTAAAAATGGAACGCAAAATGAGTTTGCTTTCATTCAAACGTTTCTATATGTGACAAAAAAAGTCTTCCGACGATTTTTGGTAATCATACTGGTTAAAAGCAAATAATTCTTAATGTGCGTCATTGTTTGATAATTTGGCCAACTAAACAGTACAGTTAAAATCTTCTTTGAAGTGTTGATAGTTTATCAAAAAATGAATAAATTTCCTACTTTTATGAAAATCGAAATTTCTTCCTGGTATTTTCAAAAGCCGGGTGTCAGATCTTTACATTTCACTCCATCACGTCTAGGAAGAGAGTACTAATTAATAATGGTATCTGTAAATGTTTTCGAGTAAGTACATGACCGTTTGCACAAAACATGTAAGATTCCTATAGCATTTATAGAGTATATGAAAAGGGCACACAGAAATTTAATTGGAGATACCAAACGAAAGATAGCCTATGAGAGTAGTCCGTGGGTATTAACTGGAATCAGCTGGCTGAAGATGTGTTACAGTGGCGGGTTTCTGACGAACAGGATGATGAACCATGGGATTCCATGGAAAGAGACAAGCGGATCAACTATTAATTAACTGAAATTGCTTCGTAAAGATAAATAGTTTGAACCACGCTGTGATCTGCAGTTTTTATTTGCACATTGATTTGTTTGTGGAAGCTATTTAAACTTTCAAAACATGGTAGTGTTGGTAGTGGTGACATTATGAAACACTGCATTTTGTCCACAGAATGTATTTGTGTGTTTCGTGTTGTCACTAGAATAATTAGCTTTTACTTCCTTATGCAGTATTAACACTAAAGATTTAAAACTCTGCGCTTTGTCCACACATTGTATTGGTGTGTTTCATGTGACTTACAGTAAATAGCAGTTTTTAGGCGCGTTCGTAAAATTGCGAAACGAAACTATTAGCTTTGTTATGTCTCTCTCTCTCTATGTTCAACCGTCCTTTCTGATGGAACAGCTTGGTTTCCACTGGACGGAATTTTATGAAATATGTTATGTGAATATTTTTCGAAAATCTGTCGATAAAATTCCAGTTTCATTAGAATTTGACAAGAAAAACTGGTACTTTACGTGAAGACATATGTACATTTTTCAGAATATCTCGGCGAATTCTTCTTAAAATGAGAAAAGTTTCAGACAAAATTTGTAGAGAAAATCAAGTCACACATTTTATGTTCAGTAATGAGATAATGTGGGAAAATATGATAGAGCCAGACAGGTTACAGATGACGATATAATATGGCACATGCCCTTTGCGTGTCGGATAACTAAGGCAAAAAGACAAGCACGCGCCCAGAATGTTTACTTATTGTTTTTCCAACGCAACAGTGGTTGCAAGAACGCGCCTCAGTGTTACGTTATACCTATTTGCCTGTCTTGTTTTTTTAAGCCTTTGCTGCATTCACCAATTGTTCATTCTCACAGAAGCTCACTGTTTTCTCTGTGAGGTATGAACTGAATTTGTTTGTATATAATGTAGCTTTATTTTCAGTCTTTAGGGGGTAATCGATCGATCTGTTGTATTAGAGGCTGAGTGTTGGCTGTGAACTGAAATTTTTGCATATTCGTAGCATGAAATTCGCGTTTCAAAATATTACAGAAATACATGAGAGGATAATTTGTCTATGTACGATGTGATTAGTCGGCCGTGTAGCTCAGTCGGTATAGCGACTGACTACAGGCTGGACGGTCCGAGATCGAATCCCGGTGGGGACGAGATTTTCCGCCCGTCCAGACCGTTTCTGGGGCCCACCCAGACTGCTGTAAAGTGGGTACCGGGACTTTCCCGGGGGTAAAGTGCGGCCGGGGCGTGCTGCTGACCACTCACCCCCTTCTAGAGCCGTGGTCATGGAAGAGTAGAGCTATACCTCTACCCACCCTCGGGGCCACACCAGGCCTGTAACGGGAACGCTTTACCTTTACGATGTGATTAATTTTTCAAAACTATATTTCTGTATTCATTCAATACCAAAACCGAGGCACACAAATTAGCAGTAAACCTACTGTATTTGAAAACTACAGTATATCCACTCCGCTGGATTACACACGTCTACTCCTTTTAGTACGACATTTTTTGTTTGTGGTTAAGTGTTGTACCTAGTGCGTAGAAACAAGGAGTATTTGCCTTATACACAGTAATACTGTATTGGACACACCATTTCATGCTGCAGAGGTTTGCTATGGAATGACGTAACCATATGGATGGCTAGATTACGTCACGATCCGTGGCCGTTTGGAAGCGAAAGCTGATAAGCAAACTGCACCGTAAATTTATACAGTGTAGTTTGATGTGGTGTAGGTGCATTGTTTGAACATTGTCTAGTTATCGGAATAGAACTGGTGCAGCTGTGTAGGTAAACGGTGCGGAGAACAAGCGACGCCACACACTGACAGGTATCGAGTTTAATTAGTGTACAGCCTTATTTACTAACAACGTAGCTAGTTCAGTGATCTCTGTAACGTCGATTTCCATTTCGCGGTGATACCTACAACCACCAAAGCACAAAAAACTAACCTGCTAACTCCAAGGAGTAGATTCGTTCTTGAAAAGCCCTCAGCTAGGCAAGAAATTTCTTGTATTCTGTGGAGCCCGAAGGTTCATTATCGCGTTCACAAGAGCTCGCCACCTGTCCCTATCCTGAGCCAGATTAATCCAGCGTATGTCCTTCCATCCTGTTGAAGTTTCAGTTTAATATTATTTTCCCCCCTGTGTCTTCCAAGCGGTTTGCTTCCTTCAGGTAACTCCACCAAAACCCTGTATGTATATATCTCTTTTCCTTTGCCTTCTTTCAAGCGCAGCTGTACATTTCAACTTCAAAAGTGCTGTCGTCATGTCATCACGGGCCTGAACAAGAGGTGACAAAAATTTTGAGTATGGCTGCATAGTTGTGCTTTGCTGGATGTTTCCTTTTGATAGTTTACTGAACAGTAATTGGGTTTTCCATTACTGAGTGACGCTTTTTCAATCGGGGAGTGTACACAACTGATCAGTTGGAAGGATGATAATGCATGTTGGTTAGGCAAAGATATGGGTACTGGCGGTCCTTCTAATGACCGCCACAATCAGAGATGCCGAATAAACCCAGTAAAACTGTGTTTTGACTGGATTTATTTTGCATCTCTGATTCTCTAGAAATACAAGGGGAGTGAATTGTCTAAAAATTAATGACCGCGAACCTATCGAATATTTGAGTGGCAAAGGACTTCTGAAGAAGTTTTCCGCCCCATGTAAATACTTCTCTTTGTTTCTTGCATATATATATATATATATATAGTATATATAGTATATATTTTTTCGTTTGGTTTCTTTGCATCTTTATTACTGAGATTTTTTTGTTTTTTTTATGTATATATGTGTGTGTGTGTGTGTGACTTTATTTACGCTATTATTTGTTTGCACAATAAACAAATACAATATCTGTCATACCTGTAAAACAACTCGTTCCACAGTATCTCGTGCATTCAGACCTTCGTCGTGCCATTCATTTTGATGTGTGTGCATTTTTCCTCCCCGCTCTCCCGCTTATTGCCCTAAGGGTTCCTTCAGGAGCCTTTCACGTTCTCACCCTCTGACCTCTTTCTCCTCCGTCCTATTATCCATTTTCCTCGTCCTCTACAAACATATCATTTTCATTACGGTCATCCGCCCGGACCTCAGACGCCAAAGTGACCACCTTCCTTGAAACCAGCGTCCATAGATGACTCTCCCTTTTGTCCTGGTGATTTGCCGCTGTCTTCCCTCTCCTCCCAGCACACAGAATATTGCGAGTTCCACCACGACCGAAACCCTTGAATTACTGTCTAGTACTAAGGGATGAAAAGGGTAAACCAATGCTATCCAATCATAACCTGCAGTCCCATAGTGCAATGATTCACGTGAATTCATGAAAAGCAGGAAATGGGTCTCCAGAGGTTTGTAGTAGCTTTGTATGAATCAGTGCATCCTCTTTCTGTAATGGTTTAGCCATTGTTTTGGGTACAGTTCAGAATAATTAATTTTATCTTATAACCTCTTCCAGTTAGTTGCACACAATATTGCCTGTGGAGTAGTTCACTAGCATGGACCCACAATTCATAAAATGTCCTTACAAAACTAAGATGGAGTCTTAATTGAAGGGAATAATATTGTCACATGGTTAAAGAGTGTGCAGGAATGGACACTTTCCCAACGGCGGGACATTCACCTTATGATAAGCCCACATGTTTTGACTTATATTTTTAAGGATAAATTTTATTTCATTTTAACTGTAGAGTTCCATCCTCTTCTGTGAAGTATTGTTAGGAATGTAAGGAATATACATAAGAAATTTTAATTCTGGCATACTGTATTATTTCATACTGATGGATTGATTGTAAGGTACCTGAGGGGAATATGGTAACCTTCAAGAAAACAGAATTTTTTCGTCTTGAAATCGCAGGAAAACTCAGGACTTATCATGGTTGTTACTTAGACCATTTGTCTGTATAAACAAAAAAGGTCATTGATGAAATCCTATTGGATATGAACATGAAAGAGTTTTCTTAAAAGTTTGCAACTGGCCATATTTTCAGCACCCCTGAGGGTAATTTGGCCAAGGAGTGCTGGTAACGTTTCCAGTCAACATTTCTTTAAGCCAGGTGTACAACTGATGTTTTATTGAAGAGATTTATTACAGTTACGTGTGAAAACGTGAAATGGACAGTACCACAAGGTGAAGCTATAATTCTGATATTGTTGTATTATTTAAAGAAGCAGAAATTCTTCTTTATCTCTGCTTGTATGTCTAGTATTTCATCACTTCGGCAAATGAAACAGAAGCAACTTTATTTAAACTTCTGTAGAGGGGGTTTTGCCCTCTCTTTCGCTCAGAAGAACGAGTGACACTTTTCTTATCATCCCTGGTTGATGGCTATTTTACACTGAAAAGATTAATTTTCAGTACTACAGCCCGGTTTTTCAATGACACCCTTTTTCTTGCTTTTGCCAGAAATTTCCATGGGGTTGACAAAATGCTCGGAAATGAATTTGGTATTAAGACTTGTGAATGTTCTGGTGTTTGTTGTGAAGGTGTAATGGTGGCATTCCTTTTCATATCAGCAAAATCTTTTCTAGCACAGACCACATCAGGATTACTTGTGCTTAGCGCAACTCTGCTAGATATACCAGGCACCGGAGAAGCCTTGCGAGTCTTTTTCTGTGACAGAGAAGCAACTGCTGGCATCTCAAACAATGTCACAATGTTGGAGACTTGAGCGTCATAATAATGTGTTACAAGACTTGGAGCAAATGCTTCGTCAGATATAATCGAGGGGTTGAAGGGATATATGCCAGTGGCACGAAATCCTGCTTGAATGTTGGCTGGTGTGGCTGCATTATCCCATGCTTCAGTGAAAATCTTGCCAAATATCTGTTTGGTGAGAGTGCGATCTGTGCTGTGGCTATAAACAGCAGAACATGTTCTTCCCAGTAATACTCAAGTGGTCCAAAGACAGACTTGTAATCATGGCGGTCTGCGGCTCCCACTGTGCTATGATTCAGGTGTGATGTCGCCCCCTCAAGCACCAATAATCAGGAACCTGCAACTTTATAACGGCTGAAATGTATAAGCCAATTAGCAAAGGCTTATGTTATCATACTGCCACGACTGGTCATCTGAGCTATAGCTCCTGGAGGTAATTAATCAAGCCGTTTTCCCTTCATTCTTTGTCCTTCAAAGAGTATCATTGGCAATATAGCTGATCCAACAGCATTTCCACAGGACATGATGGTGACTTTGTCCCCATGCTCGGCAGCAACCAGATTAACGCGTTTTCCGCGTTTTTGTGTCGGTAAAAGAGGCTGTTTGTGAACGCACAATCTACATCCTTTATCGACATTATAAATGCACTCTGGTTCGCTCATTACTTCTAGTTTTTCCATTGTTTGCTTTAGTTTTGCAAAGCAGTCAGTCACAATGAAGCAGTTCAGTTTCTGGGCTCTTCTAGGATTAAGATTTTGCGCTTTACGGGTTGCAGTCATGGGATTTCGACGAAATAAACCCTCTACTCAAACACGACCAGCCATTCCTTTTTCCCTCGCAAATGGATTTGTAATGTTGCTTTTATCACAGTATGTGAACATCATATTCTCTTTATCTTAAAAGTTATGGGGTGCCCAGTTTGAGCTAGCCTATTAATTCTCTTGAATAACGCTTTCTCCTTCTGTGGTGAAAGTACGTTTTCCTCCCCAGTTTAGATCTACTCTGCTTATTTCCAGCCAAATATGCTCTAAGAGTCCTTCTCGGGACCTTAGAATGGATGGCAGCAGCGTTAAGTGAGAGTTTGCTTGTTCTCACGGCCTTCATTGTATTCTGCAAATCCTCCTCCTGCCAGTTACTGCTAGATTTTTCTTACTTCACGTCTTACATGGTTCAGATTATCTACACTGTCCGCAGCAACACCTTTCCACATTCTGCCCAATGTATAATTCATCTTGAAGGTCTCATTGGATGCAAATTAATTCCTTGGCAATTAACAGTTAATATTTCTTGACGTGTTTATAAGGACTGTCATTGACTTTCTATTCGCTTCCGACGCGAACTGTCCGCTTTGATTTCACCCACATTTTTCTCCACTCCTTTCTTGAGTAAGCCATTTGCCATCAAATAGTAAGACGGCATGATCCGAGTGGAATGAATGTGGGATCTCCTGGAATAATTACTGAACCTTGACGTTTGGTCTTTTCCGATCCATTCTGGCTGATATGTGGCAGGAGAGGTGACACTCATTTCCTTCCACGTCTTTACGCTCTATTGAACTGGGAAAAGTCAGCAGACGTGTTCCGAATTTTATGGGCATATGACTAACTCCATGGACCTTAGGAAGCCGGTACCTAGCTCCTTAACTACTCTAGAAATTCGTCGGCTTATATGGGACTCTAACGTTCATTAACGTGTTGGCTAGAGCCCACCACTTGCTTCACCTAGTAAGAGAGATGAACCATTTCCACATTCGCCCGTTTCACTTTCTACATTGATTTTAATATTACACTTTAATATAAGCGGAGATATGCCAAGTGATCTCTTACTTTAGGTTTCACTTCATGCATGCTACAGCTCGCGCACTTCTCTTAGTTCTTTGTTTCTTCATCGTTGTATTTTTTGGTGAAGTGTAAAATTATGAATTAATCATAAGCATTGTTCTCCATCGTCCTGTTTCTTGCTTTCTCTGTTCCAAATTCTCTCAACATTTTGTTTTCGTACAGTGAAAAATGTATTAGCATTGCTCTTTAAGGAAAAGAGAGCAAGTTTCGAAACGTAAGTGATAAAATTATACTTTCTGGCTGGGATGCAGAAGATAAAGGATTTGTCACTGAACTTTTGCAAGCACTTCCTTCCCGCCGCCCCAGTTTAGTCTAATCGAAATTCTTTATAAGTTCAATTTTATCTTGTTGCCGAACTGAACAAAATATATGAACTTGGCTAATGTTTCGAAAATTCATTATCCTTCTTCATGCGAGGTAGAAGGCAGGATAGTGACTAGGTTACGGTTTGGACAAAGGAGGAACCAAGGTACAATTACCGGCACGGCCAAGAGGGTTTTTCTCTTCTCCAGACTTCCAGACTGACTGTCGGGTCGAATGGTACCGGGCGCGATTTCTCGGGGGGGGGGGGGGCGATTTAACGGAGCCGGGGGGGGAACACTAAACACCACACAAAAGGCCCGGGCTACAACCACAGAA
>Ga0136643_10010521_pt1 | contig 13671 bp, 4 predicted proteins | sample TergutLab28metaG_FD_96883 | JGI IMG/M metagenome (GOLD analysis project Ga0136643, IMG submission 96883) | Labiotermes labralis P1 segment gut microbial communities from Petit-Saut dam, French Guiana - Lab288 P1 (version 3) (version 3) | ecosystem: Host-associated > Arthropoda: Insects >...
CACGCCTCAAGTCAGCCTACACAACACAACAAGTACTCGCTAGCTCCTGAAGATGGACGTATTAACGTCTGAAACATGTTGAGCAATATATAATAAAGCAAGTGTCATCTAGTTGGTAAACCTTTATTCAAATAATCGTACTTCAGTTTTCGGTACCGCCAAGGGACATTTGTTTTCTCCAAAGAGTCCGAAATTGTTCTGGAAGTAACATAGTCGTTTATTCAGTGGGAGGGCGTGATATTCCCTGGATGAAAGCGGCCGGAGTGTGAAACTAAACACTCACGCCGGTTTGCTTTGAGAATTATAACAATCGTATCTGCAGTTTTGTTCCCTCAACGCGGTTTCTTTGAGTGCACAGTTTACATTTACTGTATGAAATTTATACAAAATTTTTTATTTTTGGTACTGGTAACGTAGCCTATTCCGGGTAAAAATTCACTTCCCTTTAGCCTATACAGTACAAATTAAAATCAAAAAACAAAATGAAAACCGATTTATAGATAAATGTAAAAGGACATACAAGTGTTAATTTATGTAATAAATTGTGGGTCATGTAAAAATAACTGGAAAATTTTCTATCAAAATTTCGCTTAAGCAAACTTTTTAATTAATATATACATATATATACACCAAATAAACAAATCAGTATCACCACACTCCCGGGTCGAAATGCCTTAGAAATTACTCTAATGTTGCTTCCTTGTAGGTTAACCTTTTGACGCCTAGTGTCAACTATAGTGGTCTTACCGCATCGCTAGCCTCTAAAGTTGCATTTTATATATTTATTCAACAAATACAGGTACTGAATATTTTAAACATGGGATATACTCTCCTTTTTGTCTATTCAAAATGCAGTTTGTTTCATAATTCTCACGTATTTGGTTGCTGTATTATTCACATTTTATATACAGAGTGTGCTAAAATTAAAAAAATTATTCCGGCGCCAAAAGGTTAATAGTGTTAGGAATCCTAACCACTTTCCTACAAATTCCTTTTTGTTTATCATTTGCGTAAAACTTCTTGATCTCTGACCTTCTACTTCCTGCTATTTCTACGGACGAATACCGTCTAAGGATGAATTAAGTGAATCTCTCGGGAAGACTGGTAATAATTTAAATTACATACAATAATTCAGGCATTATGTTAGAGAAAACAAAATTAAGCTTCATCAGTAAAGCCACCCATTTAATTTTGTTGCGGAAAATAATTTGTATTTATGGTGAGAACCGGAGCACACAAATACACTGTGTGAGAAAACCAAGTTTCTTAACGTCACAGTGCGTGGTGCTTGTAGTTACCGTGGAATTTTTAAATCTTTGAGTTTCTCACAGTGGTGAGTACAAATATTGCAATATACTGGGATATGACGACGTCTACTGTAGTGAATTAGATACCAGCAGCTCCAAGAAATATAGCTACAAAATGACACGAAATTATATATTCAGAAAACGAAGAATTTTGAGGTTGGAATTGAAAGTGTATGTGGAATTCGCGCCAGGAAAATGAATATCTCACAGAATATTTCAGCACGAATATTGTAAACATTTGAGATTATGACATTGTGTGTTGAAAATTGTGCACCTACACTTGTCATATAGCACCCCAGTATTCCAAAATTCATGTTTATTTCTACAACTCACTCAGTTCTTCCCTTCCAAATCAATACCATGAAACACAACCAACGGGCTGAACAAGGAACTTAGTAGTTTGTTTAACTGTTGGGTGTAATTTGCTCGGATTACTATTAGAAGATTGCTATATGTCCTTTTGCTCTGAAATTATTTGAACTTTCAAGTAGGGAATATACCGTAACATATCCTGCCCATTCTATAATTTACAGTCAGTCTGGGACACTTGTTGCGACTCTAAATAACTTCAGCAGTTGATACAGCTGCAAAATAATATTATAATAGAGAGTGATCCAATAGCAACTAATAATAGTACTACCTAGGAATGATTGCGATGAAATTGAATTGATTAATGCATATGTTGGAATGACTGTGCAGAATCTGAGTAAGAGCAAGCACAGGACACGTGACCTAACGCCATCTCAGCAGTGGATTTAAAGCAGTACCTCTACCGAATGTTTTTTTCTTCACAGGCCTCCACGATTTCCTGATCTCTCACGTCCAGACCTTTTTTTGAGTTATGTGAAGGAAAATGTGCATAAAAACAGCCCACATTCACTTGACAATCAAAGACAAAAGACCCAAGACTATACCCTGAACGTTACTTCATAAACTCTACATACGTTTGCCAGTAACTTAAGGAAAAGAGCGGATACCTGCACTGCTGAGCACTGTGGACATTTACAGCACTTACTGTAGGAATGTAAGTGTAATTGAAATTGTGTAATAAAAATCTTAAACATATTTGATTATTTTATAATTTATAACATTTTTTTTTTAAATCTGAGTTGGTTAACATTTCGATCACGATGTATACACTAATATGTACACGAGGGTCCGTCAGAAATTACGCTTATAATGCAAACATGTTTTCCTTAATTTTCGGTTCTAATAAGAACGTAATTATTAATCTCATTGCGATCATATTATTATTTTGTTCCAAATAATTAAAAAAAATAAGATGGACTGTGGCACGTATGTTGAAATGAGGGGTATATGCAGTGTTCTGGTGAGGAATGTTGAAAGAAAGAGACCGATTTGAAGGCCTAGGGGTAGAAGGGAAAAGTCTTAAAATAAATCTTTAAGAAGTGGATTGGGTCTTTGTGAATTGAACTTACGTGGTCCAGGACAGAGAAAGGCGTCGGACTCTTGTGGACGCGATGATGAACTCAGGTTCCATAAATGCCGGGAATTTCTTGAATAGCTGAGGAACTCTCAACCTTATAAAGAGGGGACCTGCTCCATGGAATTCACGGAGATATTCCGGTATTTTTCCACACAGTTCTCGACATGCATTTATCGTATCCTGAAGCGAACTTTTATATTCCCTGCTGATATCAGTCTGTATTTTCTCTTATCATCTGTCATGTAACAACAGTTCACAAATCGCAATCATTCTTAAATTTGTGGACACCAAGATTTAGACCATTGTTGGAAACAGATTATAATTGCTCGGAGAAGATTTCATTTGTGACCACAGTAAGTGAAACTTATTCATATTTTTGTGTGACGCTTAAATTTATTTTCTGATCAACTTGCCATCCGTTATGGTTATATGTTCTGCTTCCCTCTTTGTGGTTAATGTTTATAAGAAGATAAGTCCATTAACGTTTAATAGACACTCGTCTCTTAATAAATAAATAAATAAATGAGCACATAAATAAAATATATAAGTATCTATATGTGCACCGAAATTAAGAATGGATGGCTAATGTCTGCAAAATACTAATAATAAAATAAATTTAAATGTAAAATGAAGGCCAGTGTGAGGCAGAGAAAAGGAAATACGGAAATTATTTTAAAAAATGAGTATATAAAAATGTTGGTTTTCTAGAGAGATTTTAGATTCTAATATCTAAGTTTCTGAAGATAAGTCTCTTCTTGCCAATTTATAATTTTAACCTAAATCTCGAAGAAAATTCCTGCCCACGTCTTCAGAGCCCATGCAGTTGAGAGGGGATTGTGAGCCATTTACAAACCGATATGACTTCACATGCTAGAAATCTTACACTTTGACTTGTTTTAACATTTGACTGCCTAACAGAATATTCCATTATATTCCATTGGCAAGAAACGTATTCTGTTATATAGAAACTTAACATAAACTAGCTTAAGAACAGAATATCTTATGACGAATCAGAAGGGTATGAAACCTATATTTTCACTTAATTATTATACCAACTACTTCACATATATAAAATTTACACATTAAAACATTAAAAAGGTTCCGACATATTTCGGTCCTAGGACCATTATCAGGGAGCCGTATCGTCCTTGCTAAAGTTACACTATAAAAAGTCACATTAATTTTGCTGTACCAGTTGGGTATTGTGGTAGCATGCCGTGAGGTGTAATGTTATGTTGTGAAGAGTGACCTGTTACGGATGTGCATTCTGTGCTTCGTTGCGTGATACTGCAGTATCACGCAACGAAGCACAGAATGCACATCCATAGCAGGTCACTCTTCGCAACATAACATTACACAACAAGGCATGCTGCCACATACCCAACTTCTACAGCGAAATTAATGTGACTTTTTATAGTGTAACTTTAGCAAGGACGATTCGGCTCCCTGATGATGGTCCTAGGATCGAAACATGTCGGAGCGTTTTTAATGTTTTAATGTTTAAATTTTTTTAAATTTTATATATGTGCCGTAGTTGGTATAATAATTGAGTAACTCAACAACATGAATGGCGTAACAACGAAAATAACTATATTTTCACTATTAATAATAATATTGTAGTTATACAATATAAACGAAAACAGCACATTTTCTCAAGTAATGTTTTAATTCATGTTTTATTCTACGTTTCGAAGCTGAGAGTTCATCTTCAGGAAGACGGTTTTACATACAGGCATGGTACATTATCTTTCTACATTTATCAATATAAAGTAGTTGTTGCACGGTACAAACAACATAAAATACACGTTTCAAACAATATAAAATACACCGTGCAAAACAACATAAAATACATGATGCAGACAACATAAAATATAATGTACTACTTTTAATTATCAAAAGTGTCATCTATCCTCCACTTTTCTGATTACAGTTTGGATAAATTTCTTATTAATTCCACGCGTCCTAAGTTTTTCACCAAGTCATTCTTCTTGATTTCATTTTCGTCTTATAATCTTTGTTTCTTTGCTCGATTCGAATATTGTAAATGCAGATTATATTCACAGACTGAAAGATAATAAGATCTGCGAGCGCTTTCTCTTTAAATCAAGTCAGATGCAAATAATCAATGGGCATTACACCACTAAAAATACGTCACTTCCTTAATGTATTTCTCGTGTTCCAATTTTAATGAAAGTTACAGAGACTAGGAGCCATGACAAGGATGATAATTATCTGAAAGAGAAAACAGAAAGCGGAAAAGAAATGGGAAGGATGAGACAAGGAAAGGAAAGAGCGTTTTGTTCAATGAAAAGCTTTACTGGGTTAACCAAGTGCAAAAGAAGGAGCTGGCCTGTCTTCTGTCTCTTTTAGGACACCAGCGTTTCGAGTCATTTGCCGTCGCTTGCAGTCACTAAAATTGTGTCTCTACTTCTATAGCATCCCTTGCGGGATGAACAAGGTACCGGTGTATAATAGGAAAAGCTCGTACACCCTAATAGAAATTTACATTGAGGAGAACACTTCTATGGTAGCCTGTTTTAATACAATTTCGTGAGAATGCAGCATCCGCAGTTTTTGGCTTCTCTGAAATCCAATATCAAAAACATAGAATTGCCTCGAGGTTTGAGGATAGCCACTGAATGCAGAGAAGTCAGAAAGTTAAATTTTTGGAATGAAGATTGGCGATGGATTGAGAGGAGAAAGATGAAAGTGAAGTTAGAGGGAATGGTTTTCGAGGCTATTAGGGGGAAGGGGTTAGAAAATGAGAAAAAGGAGAGATGCAAGGAAAGTTATGAAGAAAAGCCTAGATGAGGCAGGATGGAGGTTTGCATAACCACTGGTAAACGAATGTTGCTTTTGGAGAGGTAATCATTTATGAAAAATTCATATATTCTTCCCACTCACTCATCTCACAAGTATGGGTGGGCGGACCAGCATGCAGAATAGATCCTGCTAATTGTGTGAAAATGTAATATTCCTTTCTTTACGCCATTCTTTAATATATAAAGTAAGACAGAAAAATTAAAAAACAATTGATTATTGCTGTATTCTTCAACATGACGCCATGAATCATGCTAGAAAGTTGAAAATATTTCGGAGAAAATGTGGTTTCTTGAATGAACAAGATGGAGGCAGAAGGCTTCTACCAAGCTGAAGGTGCCATGATACTAGACTACACGGTGTATCACCCTATAATATATCAATATTCATATTAATCACCGTAGAATATTCAAATCTATTACACATTCTAAAACTTTTCTTCTTCAGACTAAACACAATGTGGAATAAAAGCCAATTTTACTTGGGATAAAACTGACTAAATTAGCATTGTCTCTGTTGTCTAGGTAGTGTGTGTGTAAGATAAAAATCTTGACCGGCATATTGATCACCCAGATAGACTTTTTAGTTACTTTTCACCGTCTATCCAGAAATTTACCGAAAAAGTACCATCAGTTAATATAGACAATTTATTTCACCAATCAAATGCACGATATTAATTATATGTAAATATGAAAGGATTATCTCTGACATGTTTCGATACAAGTTTGTTTTAAAGCCGGCATTTTGTTCTCCCTGCAGACGGTACACTTGTACCGAAATGTATCAGAGATGCGCCTTCAATATTTATAGACAATTAGTTTTGTGCATTTGGCTGGTGCAATAAACTGAACACATCGATGCAAAAAATACACGGGATTAACAACTTTAAAATACCCTCTTTTAGTTCAAGACTAATTGCCATCATATCCCTTCTAATATTTTCTTCGCTGTAATGCAGTACACGATGCTATGTATACTTACCTGTAGCGTCAATAAATGAACTACAAGAAAGATAAATAAATAAATAAAAGTTATGGAAGAAGAAATCTGCCCATGTCACTTCATTCAATGTTATCTTACGTTGTAGGCATTCAATGGACGACGTTACGATTCCTTCTGCTTCAGCTTTCGATCTCTGTTGGCAGTGTTATATGCGATTGGCATTACAACAAAACTAATTACGTAGCCCAATACAGAATATCTTCCCTTCTTAACGAAGCGTCGAAATGGGTTCTGTCAAAAAACATCGAGGTTTGAATTGCTTCAGCCTTGTCTTCTTAACAGATTTATGATTTAATTGCACGATACATCGGCTTGGGTCGGTAAAGTAACATAGAAATTTTCCGATAAAATTTCTTACTTAGGTATTTCTGAACTATGTTACAAGAACGTTGGAAGTTTAACGGATTTGTTTTCGGTAAACATGATATTTCGCTTATTTTTTATTTGTTGTTATATATAAGATTTTTCCCAATCGTAAGGTTGTCAGTGGTACTGGTAAATACTCCTGACAAAATATCACTTCGTTTTGTAATACTCAAATACAATATATCAAGCTTTCAATACTGTACGCAAAATAATTTATATTATCACGGTAGTATGTAAAGAAACAAATGTTGAAATAATAGACATGGTATTGTATTTTGTTCTTCATCTCTATAGTGCTTGGTACGAGGGTCCATATAATTAGGACTAGTATTAGTCTTAATTAAATTGGCGATCTTCACCCTAACATATTATCTAATTCCAGAACATAGCTGATACAATCATCTCTTGTCATAACGTTGAAAGTATTCACTATATTATTCCATTAGAACATACGTGTTTGTCTTGTATCTAAATATTATCGGCATTTGGCGGTATATATTTTAAAATCAGCAGCTGCTATGTAATTGCAATTAATATTAATATTAGTACTGTTGTATATATGAAGGTCGTTATGGTAATTTAGTAACGTTAAATCCGGCAGCCTAATTACTCTGAAAGTGATTACAAGTGATATTACGCTGATACCGGTCTTCGGAACACAACGTGTTGCAAGTGCTCACGTAAAAAATGAAAGTACATATTTATTTGTGTACTCTGTCAATGATTTAATGTTACTGACTCTAGTTACAAGTGTGTAGTTTCGCGTTGTGTTGAAGGCAGCCGTTGTGACGTATTTAAATTATTGTACTAGCCTTGTTTGTGGGCCGGGTACCTCAGTCAGTATAGCGACTGACTACAGGCTGGACAGTCCGGGACCGAATCCAGGTGGTGACGAGATTTTTCGCCCGTCCAGACCGGCCCTGGGGCTCACCCAGCCTCCTGTAAAATGGGTGCCGCATCTTTCCCGGGGGTAAAGTGCGGACGGGGCGTGCTGCTAACCACTCACCCCCTTCTAGTCCCGCGGTCATGGAAGAGTAGAGCTATACCTCTACCCACCCTCTGGGCCACACCGGGCCTGTAACGGGATCACTTTACCTTTACCTTTACTAGCCTTGTTTAATTCATCTGAGAAATCCGTAAGAGTAGCAAAAACCAAAAAAATATAATTCTTTTATTTCCCAGACTAAAAACGCCAAGGATAAATGCTGAAATGCGAAGTTTATTTCCAGTACCACTTTAGTTAAATACTTACACCACTCTTCCACCAAATTATTGAACCCTTTTGCATTTTCTATCCCTAATCACGATAGGCTTGTTTTTGTTCTCGGTCATTAATAGTGCTTAAGGCTGCCTTCTGACGGGATTTGACATTGTATAAATGAAAATGTGTGTACTAACGTCAAAGGAAAAAATGCTACCATCATCTTTATTGTATAAGATGCAGATTTCTGCCGAACTTAGTAATCATTTACCAGACTGAACGGAGTTCCATGCGAGTAAACTCAATTCATTACACTCTCCACCGCCGGAAGTCCAAATCATACACATTATTCTTTACATTCTCAAGGTCAGTATTTGATTGAGAGCATGAAAACAATTTGTCTTTAAGTAGTTTGGTCGATTATATTAAAGGGCAACACACCAGAAAGAAGGTGCTATTTGGTGTATCTGGCGTTTAAGTTTCCAAATTAAAAAACCTCTGAATCTCCTTCAACCCCAAGCACTGCACACAGCTGTGTGACTGGTAGCAACCGTAGAACTGTTTATATTTCATTATCGGTTTATGTGAATTATTGCGCTTTACGGTAGTTCACTTCTTCTGTACAACCTGACATGAACAGCAAATTCTCAATTTCACCCTCTCTGATCAGCAAACCTACAAATATGAGTAAAAGCAGTAAAGTGTCTTTTATGTAATTATTTTAAATAGGTCTGTTTTCTAACTGATTAATTGTGCGTCCATTTAACTAGTCAACTAATTTATTTATCTATTTATTTATTTCATATTTACCTATCGATTTATTGGTGCCGGGTAGCGTAGTCGGTATAGCGACTGGCTACGGGCTGGACCATCCGGGTATCGAATCCCGGTGGGGGCGAGATTTTCCGCACCTGTCCAGACCGACCCTGGGGCCCACCCAGCCTCCTGTACAATGGATACCGGGTCTTTCCTGGGGGTAACGAGCGGCCGGGGCGTGAGCCTGACCTCTCACCCCCTTCTAGTTCTGTGGTCAAGAAAGGTTAGAGCTATACCTCTACTCCCCCTATGGGCCGTACGTCCTGTACAGAGCCTCAGTGCCTGTAAAAGGGTGCACTTTACCTTTTTTACCTTATCCATCTATTCGATTATTATTTATCTTACTTATTTCTGCATTTGTCTACACCTGTACTCATAAATTATATATATATATATATATATATACAATGCTTCACGTTAAAAACTGTACATTTTTACGCGTGTATGTACAGGGCCTTCAATATCACGCTGCAAAACACCGGCGTAAGCGCCGAGTCAATACTCCCAGCTCGCATTTACAAGTATTTCTTTTTACTACGTCATAATTTAAAAAAAACCCGTATCACATAACTCCACCATAATTTTTCAGTACACGAAAATCGTCCAACCAGCCAAGAAATTCGTTACCTTTTAAGGAATCATTTCACTAGAGCCAAATAAAAAGTCTACTCTGAATCACACTGATCAAGTCACGGTAACAAAAAAACATTTTGTAAGATAGATTTTAATTATATCTTCCCAAACGATGTCCTTCCCTAAGTTTGTAATATTTTGGCAATGATCTCACAAACAAAAAAGTAAAAATGCGTGCTACTTAGGCCTGACGCTCTAGAATTTTAGTGACGCAGTTTTACTCCATTATTGGTTTACGGAGTCAGAGGATTCGTCATGAATTAAGGGACTTCGAATATAAAATCATCTCTTAAATGTATAAAACCCAAACTAAATAAAATTATGAATATATATATATATATAAGACAAAAACTTTCAAAAACCATAAATACTTTTTTAAAGAAATTTGTAACAATTTTTCTTAGACTGCAGGAATGGTATGAGAAGTACATTCATACAGCTTGCAACAAATTTCTTTAAAATTGGAACGAGTTCTTGAAACGAATGTAAATGAAGCACAGTTCTCCTCGAAAAGTCGAAGTCAAGGAATTCTCTATGTTTTAGGCATCTTGAAGACTCATTATATTTCTCACGACGCAAATGAAGAGGCTAATGTAAAATATGCAGTGGAAGTCAGTCGGATACATGATGAAACCTGGGTGCAGCATAAAGAGGCTTCTGCTGTTGTAGAAAGCATTACAAAACAAACAAGCTACAGAAGTTAAAAAATTAATTAACCCTTTGAAGCTCCGTATTTACTACATATTTCGTCTGCTTGAACATTACAAACAATCTTTGCATTTAACCAAAAATTATTTATACGTTTAATACATTTCTCTCAAAACATATAAATTTTTTTTAGTTTTTTTAACCCACTGATCCTTGAAATACAAAAAAAAATATTCTGTGGTTTTGATTGCAAAACTCCAAGAAAGGAGAGATCTCGGTGGACCCCTGATTAAATAAAACATTGGCTTCCCAGGAAAGCGCTCTGTTTCCAAGAGTTACCTGGTGCGGTAAGAATAGAGTTTCTACAAAGTAGCTACATAACTTCATGCTTCAGAGGATTCAGTGTTTCAAATACTACCTTAATTGGAATGTATAAATAAACATTCTATAACACGCACAGTAAGTACAGGACAAAATACAGGGCTATTCGAAATGACTGTCCGTGTTTTAACAACTTGTCATACACAATACACTTGAGATAGGAGTATATGTTTTTTTTAATAGAACAATGCTCCAAATTTTGTTAACTACCTTACAGGTTCTCTGCATCTGCTGAACTGAAGGTACGAATAAGAACCGCCATTGAAACCATCACCGCTGACATGCTACAAACAGTTAGGAACGAACTCGATTATCGTGCTGATGTTTGTAGAATCACAAAGGGTTCACATATAGAGCACCTGTAAGGCATGGAACAAAAAACTGGAGTGTTGTTCTATTAAATAAAATAAACATGTACTCTTATCTCAAGTGTATTGTGTATGACAAGTTGTTAAAACTCCGACAATCATTTCGAATAAACCTGTATTATGGAATAACAACCCTGGCACTGCAACACAAGTTACTGGCGTAAAAGCACCTGAAGGTTAAAGACCAAAAAGCGCTGAGGAGTCTAGAAGTAATTACCTAACAAAAGTTCAACATAAGTATCATAATCGTGATAAGTGATAAAGAAATATTTTGTGGTGTTTGCAGTTTACATTATACAACCAACGGTAATGGTATAAACCAGAAACCACTCGCCCACTTTTGAATGTTAGACATTTGATGGCAACATGCAGAGTTTCATCGTCAGATGGCAGTTCAGTCGACTTGTCATTTTTACACGAACCACGTATGTTGTCATCTGTTTAGGGAACGAGGTTATGGTACAATTTGGTGTCATCTATTTTCAACAACTGATTTGGATTTTAGTGTACCTTCTCACAGTTCTCCACGACCTGGTGTTTTCAGCACTTTAACTCTCAAATATTTTTACAGCGTCATGAGTCTGTAATCATGGTAAAGACAGTACATTTTGGTGTTGTAATTAATAAAAATGTTGCCTTACTCGCTGGCAGTAAATGAAATTAACAGTGCGTAAATTTTTAGGCGCGTTCGCAGAATTGCAAAATGCGACTATAAACCTCGTCATGTTATGTCATGTCCGTCTGTCCGCATGGAAAAACTAAGCTCCCACTATGTGGATTTTCATGAAATTTGAAATTTCAGTATTTTCGAAAATTTGTCGAGAAAATTCAAGTTTCATTTAAATCGGACAAGAATAACGGGTAATTTATGTGATAACCAATAAACATTTTTATCACAGCTCGGTCATTTCTCCTTAGAATGAAAAATATTTTAGACAAAGTTGTAGAGAAACTCAAAACACTTACTTCACGCTCAATACTTTTTTTTTTCGAAAAACGTGCCATTTATGAGGTAAAGTGGAAAAATTTTGTAGAGCGGGCAGGCGATAGATGAAAATATGATCCATGCGCATTGCATGCTGGATACCTCAGTCTACAAAGACACACACTCAAGTTGTGTAATAATCATTGCCTTTCCTCTGCAACAATGGCCGCACGAAAGCGCCTCAGCGTTACGTTGTACCTACATTGTCTGTCTTGTTTTTGTATATTAACCAATGAATAAGTTCTGTTTTCGACAATAGTCTATAAACCCTTTCCTTTCTCATAGCATAAATTAGTAAACGCTGGCTAAAGAAATGGTACTCCTGTATTAGGTTCCAAACTTATAATACGAATAAGAAAATTAAGAACATTTCCTATCCGTTTCACGTGACAGAAGTTGTTAATAATCATGGTATAATATTTACAAATTTTAAATGAAAAATCTTCAGGCGTCACTTACAAAACCATTTCATTAGATAGTACAGAATTTGACTTCATATTTTTTCGGTTCTCTTAATTTTTATGCGAATAAAATTAAGAAGTATTAATGTGGTCAGCCTAGTGCTAACCTTTCGCGAATTTTGAGCGATACTTAAATTACGAGATGAATTTCTTTAGGAAAATTGAAACTTAAAAATCGTAGGCGTAACTAGATTAAAATAGAAAAAAAAGCGGCTCTCTTTGCAAAATGGGCTTAGAACTTAGTTACTAACCTACTCAATTGCAATAGTATATAGGTTTCAAGCAAAAAAATTTATCTGAGTCTGCGCCATATTCCAAAATATCGAAGATTATATTGCAGCGAAAGCGTACAACTTGATACAAGTTTTCAGCTTTTTGTAAATTTGTTTATATGTCCAGTGACGTAAAACTTATAGCAGCGTTACTGGAATTCTGTGAAGGCGGGATAGCGTAGTCAGTGCCAAAATTAGCCCACAGGCTTGGTGATCAGGATTTCGAATCCCGGCAAGGACATCAGATTTCTCTGATCTGGGACACATCCTACTCCATTTTTAATGGATACAGGGGTTTTGCCCTTGTGGAAGAAGGGTTGAGGCGTGCAGTGGATGCCTAACATGCAACACGTGGCGTGGTAAAGAATAAGTTGGGTCATACCTAATTTTGATCCCCTGTAGGTACTCTTGGTCCAAATACTGAAACATTTAGTGTAAAGAGAGATAAATCAACAAGATGCAACTAATCCGATGTTTATTATCAAACTTATATCTCAACATGTTTCGGGCATCATTATGCCCAACATCAGGAGAACAAGACCGTGTATTACTGCATATGGTGTTCTGCACTAGTTGTGCTGGCTGTGGTTGTGTGGAGCTGGATCGTAAGCTGTGTGCACTGTGTGAAGGTTACTGTTCGAAAAAGTAACCTTCACACACACACAGTGCGACCCAATTCCACACAACCACAGCCAGCACAACCAGTGCAGAACACCATATGCAGTAATACACGGTCTTGTTCTCCTGATTATGGGCATAATGATGCCCAAAACATGTTGAGATAGAAGTTTGATAATAAACATCGGATTAGTTGCATCTGACCGCCTCTGTGGTCTAGTGATCAGAGTTTCTGGCTACAGATAAAGAGGTCCCGGGTTCGATCCCCGGCGCTACCAGATTTTCTGAGTAGTAGTGGGTCTGGAACGGGGTCCACTCAGCCTCGTGAGGTCAATTGAGGAGCTAC
>Ga0136643_10010522_pt1 | contig 13671 bp, 9 predicted proteins | sample TergutLab28metaG_FD_96883 | JGI IMG/M metagenome (GOLD analysis project Ga0136643, IMG submission 96883) | Labiotermes labralis P1 segment gut microbial communities from Petit-Saut dam, French Guiana - Lab288 P1 (version 3) (version 3) | ecosystem: Host-associated > Arthropoda: Insects >...
ATCCAAAACAGTATAAGACCCCCTTCGTCCGTTCCGTAAAGTAAGCTCATAGAGTAAACTGATAACTCAACGTGAGAAACAGTCAAAATACGAGTATTTGCAGCACAAAGCTATGTGTGCGTAATTGAGCTATGCTGATCTAACTCCATTTCGCAAGACAGTTGCGAAAGAATCCGTAAATTCGTCTCAGTGAACTGAAATGCATTGCCACGCATTTTCGGTGATTGATCGTGATAGATGAATTACAGCTGGATTAAAATTCGTGAGTAAACTCCGGAATCAGTGAAGATCGACGGGAGATACTTGGTGTGCATGTTTCTTGAGTTTAACTTAACTCCCGCATCTAGTGACAACAGTACAATTGTGGAAAGCTGGTTCCATATCCTCCCACATTACATTACTAAAACACAAGTACTCAAAGGTTTCGGTGGAGACAGCAATCCACCTCCTTCTCTGCAGTACCATTAACGCCCATCAGTACAGTATTAGATGTCTTGAATTTCCCAAGCAATCACACATATGTTGTGGGATGTCCCATTTTACCGAAAAAAAAATTGGGGGATTGTTACTACAGAGTTGTGTAGTTTTTGTTCTATTATGGTTTATATATGTTGTGTGCTGTTCACGTAATAGGTCTAAGTTGCCTAACAGGGAACGGTGAACACTCGTAACATTTCTTGCCGTTTTCTAATGATCGTCCTTTTAACGTCGTCCACAGCCACTTCTCGCCCAGCATAACATTTCGTAATCACTCGGGAAAATACATTCCGAAATCAGATGATCGTATGACAAAAATACATTGTAAGACACTGAATTGGGAAGCGCTGTGTGTGGAAGTGCAGCAAATACACTAGCCTGAGTGTGTGTGTTTTGTACCTCACCAACACAGGCAATAAATGTCCACACATAAGCAGAATTTCCAGTTACCCCATTATATAATCCTCAAAATAAAGCCATGTTACTTACTATCACTATTACATACGGCATATCCCACACTGAGTAAATTAAGCAATAATTATGGTACAGGAATGTTATATATTTCGTAATCTATCGTAAAATTGGTTGAACCACAACACTGGACGTCAGAAGGAACCAACTGATTCGCAGATGCAACTTGGTATTAAAATAGCTTGGACGCAGTCTATGTTACTGTGTAACAGTGTTACTTCTTTAAGAACACGAAGCCAGGTTGTAAAAAATTGACCACGAAACTGTACCTGTCGGTATGGCACATTTACATTAGTAAATCAGTTACGTCTATTTAACTAACGTACCGTGTATTTGGAACTCACCGGTGACAGTTCCACTTCTTCTTCGCTATGTTCGATTTGCTGCGTTTGTTGTTGTTTTGTTCTTTTCCCCTGAGCTCGTGGAACCTTGTCGCCGAGCTTGGGTGAGTTCATGCCGGTTATCACATATGAGAACCGTTAAAATGGATTATGCAAAAATATTGACACACGCACATTATTCAGGCATAACGGATATCTACACTGAACCTCGGCTGGCAGACAACAGCTGTCCAGCATATTGACGGCACTACAACCATTTTCCTACGTCCCCTACTTCGTACTGCGCAACTGTCGTCTGCTCAGCTGGACAGGCCTGCAAGTATCGTCTGCTAGCGGGAAGCACTACGTGAGTCAGGATAGCACGACCTACGGTGACCAAATGGGGAACGAAAACATTGTATAGCAATACTGCTTTCTTTTTTTTTTTGAGGTGAATTATAGTATTAGCAAATGGCATTCTATTGTTATTGGCTTCTTTGTTATATAATATTTGATAGGGATAGTCTAAACAACGTGTGAGTCGTAAGGTGGATTTTAGTGCATGACAAAATATTCGTCTCGTATGAGTATATTCCATTTTAACTCGTCTTAAAAGTATGGGGGAAAATACGCTGGCATGTATGTACTGCAGTTAGTAATTGAATAGAAATATTGTAAAAATTTGAAATAACTGTAGTTACATCACAGTTACTTCGCATAACACGACCAAACGTCGGATGTTCGGATTTAGTTAAATTTTCCTGCGTATACCAGACGCGTGTGACGGCATACGACGTATATGCATACGTCCTATGACTTCACAAGTTATAGAGTATTATTCCATATATCAGTGTAATACTGAATGGTTAGACGAAGCAATGGAGGTATAAGCATTTTATCTTCACACTTCATTACCATCAACGGATTTCGTTTGACGGAAAAATATTTACAGTTGGTACTGACCGCGTTAGGTACCTTGATCCCTGTTATCGAGGGGGTGAGAAGCACGCTGGTTAAGACAAAGCACAGCGCACGCATCATGGTTTTTTAACCGTTTCAAAAACATTGTCGTATAACTTGAAGGACTTTTCAAGTTTCTTTTAAACAGTGGAGCAAGTGGACTGTCAAAGCATTCCGACGAAATAATCACAGCAACGAGATATGTATGACTTTGTGGGTGACAGCATATAGCGATAGTGTACTCCCACAAAAACAAATGTTTTTTGCAGCACGTATGACGTTGCCTGGCCTTGCCGCGGTGCGCCCAACAGTGGGCGGACCGCGCTCAGTACTGTGTATCCAGATTATAAGACTCGCGTATGCAAAGAAACAGGAATTTTTACAACTTCTTGTCACTCTTACCTACCTCCATAAAATATTTTACGGGTAGTGCCAAAGAAATTATAAAACAGCGACCTTGTAACCGAGATTCATTGGTCACATAATTCATTTCTATGTGCTTCAAAATACTTCTAACGCCGATATATATCGAGAAAGTGAATAGGGCCGCCGTAGACTGCTTCACAATATTAGCTAGATCTTCGTACCGACAGTGATATCCGGAATATTTCGAATCGAAAGGAGGGAGACTAACTCGGGAGTTCTTGGTACACATTATACAACGACGCCACGCCCTCTTTCTCTTTCATGTTAAACTGTGGGAATGCATAAGACTGGCGAATTGGCTAAAAGGACTAAGTGGCCGTGGCCTATGGGAAACTACCATCTCGACATTTGTCTATACACCAACGAGTAGCATGAAACCTTCAACGCAGCAGACGATTTCACGTTGAGATCGAACCAGCTGCCTCCTACACATAAGCTATTCTATTTCAGAAATCAATTTACGGTTGTCAGTCATACCGTTCCATATTTAGTGGCGGAAACAAATTTCAAGTCACAACCCTGTTGACATAAAAGGCGCAATCAAAGTATGAGGGTGGAACCCCCTAACCCCCCCCCAGCCAACTTCTGTCTTATGACAAACATTAGTCAAAAAAGGTCATGTTGACAATATTCCTCTGCAACATTTGCTTACATTCTGAATACTGCATTCACTTAAAACACCTGTTTCAAGAAATAGGCGAGTCCAATTTTCAGCAGGATGAAGCATAGTGTGCTACACCCTAAACAGAGGTACCACACCTCCAGGCCCTCAGGATACACTTTGGGTGGCATCTTCTATCAAAGCAAATGTATCATTGGGCTGATACATAACTGTGTATGACAAAAATGTGCTTACAATTCAAATTTTCTCCCATTCTTAATGACAATTTTAATAAACATTAGAGGTTCAAACAAGGTGCAACGATATACTGAAAAATCATAAAATGTTTTCCAACCCTCCTGGTCAGTTATCTAAAGCAGAAACTGAATTTCACTTCCAGATCCCCACAATTCTTACAGTACAAAGTACCCCACCGCTTACTACCTATATGTACTGTTAAGAAATTTATGAAAGTACATATAAGGGCAACATGACAGGTTTTTAACCACACCAAAAACCTTCAAAGCAGTACCCTTCCAGTGTCAAATAATTCTGATGGTGGCCATATCACTGTTCAAAGAAGTATTGCAGACATTCTCACAAATGACGCATGTCATCATTATGGGGAATCTGTTTATTGCCCTGCTGAATTGTACAATTGTTCCCTCATTATGAGCTCCTACTGGACTTTACCTGCTTGGATCTTCTTCTAGAAAATGTTGGCCCTCCTTTACATTCCTGATCTATAACACTGTCCCTAGAGGTGTCTCTGACCATTTCACTGGCGAGGATGTCTGGCTCAGTCATATACAAAATTAATGTTGATCTGCTCTACACAGTGCGATATCCAGATGCACCAAATTCTGAAAGTAATTAAGTTCACCAATCGAACAGGATCTGATGCCTTTCTCAGCATCTGTAAACCGACTGTATATGCATACCACAACAAATCTCAGCCCGTAATTTCTTCCATGCAACTGTGCATGCTCAGATGCATGGACTAACAAAATATTGCCTATTATGGTTATCAGTGAAAAGTTAAATCTCTTTGTATTATGAAGCACCTGTAATACAGCAGTATGCTTGACTCCTTCCAAGGCACTGCTTTTAACATCTGGCAAATCTAACTGAAAGGGAACAAAATATTTTTGGTGTCTAATGCATCAAACTTTATGGTCTCATTTACCATAAATAAAACTATCTGTGTCACAAAAGTTACACTTGTCTGAAAAAAGTCAATGCAATGATGTTCACAGAATGTTAAGAATTACACAGTTTAATATTCATACCATACATATACAAACCATGGTGATTACTTGGACATAAATTAGTTAGAGGAAGCTTCCTGAAGTAATGTGTTTTCTACATTTTTATTTCCATGTATTTTGATGCCTGCTGATTATTTTCATACTCGAATTCCATGTATATTTAAAGACTCAGCTTTATGGCCCTAAAAGGCGTGGAAATGTAAGGGAAATGAAGGCACAGAGCCCTGAACCATAAATGTAGCAGTAACACAATAATGACTCTGAATATCAATCTGCCGTTTTCACAGTACAGTATATTAGCAATTCTTATGGAAGATTTATTTGTGTTTCTCCAGTCACTTCATTCACTGGCAATCAAAATTAAATTCAAAGTAAGCAGCATCAAAATTATGTATACGGATATAACCATCTTCACCTCCACTGCTATAGCTCTTTCCGTCCGGATGGAATGCAACACTATTAATAGGTCCAAAGTGGCCTTTCACACGGCCAAATTCTTCCTCGAATACTAAATGGAAAAATCTAGAGTCGAATTTTCCAATTCGTGTTGATGTTGTTGTGACATCCATTGCATCCTGACCACCACCAAGTACAACCTACAACAAGTAATTTGCATTATAGCAGAAACAATGTATATAAATACACACACATGTGCAAAGTGGGTGGGAGGAAGGTTGTGTGTATGTGGTGATTGGAACAAAGCACTAGCACAACATGTGGAAATACTTCCACATGGGGAATTTTTGTAAATTTGCAAATGGCTACTACCTGACCTGCAATACCATGGTGACCATTCCAAAAACTGTAATAACTATTAACCCTTTAAGGCAAACACATTTTTTAGTCCCAATGCAGGTGGTATGTTTAGTAACCAGTATGTACAACTTGATTCAACATTAAAAATCTTCACCCTCTGCCAATATATTCCAACCAACAGTTCTAGGGTCCACCCTGCCACACACACACACACACACACACACACTCAATGGGTATTAGGAATTCTTCCCATGGGGACAAAGTGGCTGGGGCATGAACGTGACCACTCACCTACATCTAGTTCCAAGGTTAAGAATGCTTGGAGCCAAACATCCACTCCCCCTACATACCTTCATGGGATGGAGAGGGACAACTTCACCTTTTAGCTTTTACATGATGTCTACACAGCATATTTAGGCCATGTATTTCAAACTGAACAGAAATTATTGCACTAAACAGCATTAACCAAACGGTTTTCACCACAGAGAGACACTGTGATATTCTCTGTGAGGTAGAAACTGAATTTTTATACAAAATTGAGATAAATTTCATGCTTCAAAAGGTTGATACAAAAATTCTGCTCTTGAGAATAAGTACAATTTTGTTGCAGTATATAAATTATTTATATGGAGTTTTGGACAGTACCACAAAGAGTTAACCTAAAATGTCAGAGAATCTTAAATCAAGAAACCTAAAATCAGGATTTGACTGTAGATAGTTTGTCTGTTATTGCTTGCTCTGCAAAGGTCTACCAAATAAGAAATATGTGTAAAACACATCCTTGCATGATGCTTACTTAATACTCATACACATATTCAAATCAGAATGGAAAAGTGACTCACATGATCAAAAATTGGTGAAACTGCAGCACTGTTCACGGGGCGTTCTGTCTTGTACGTTTTGAGACACATCAGCGAGTCTGTATCAAACAGTTTTGCTGTGTTGTCTTTTGATGCTGTGATAAACATTGTACCATCTTTACTCATCTGCATATCGTTTATTGACCCAGTATGGTCATTAACACTATGTAAGACCTTCCCTATCTGAAAAAAAAAGATTTGATGCTACTGTTACTGTCATCCAAACCACAAACTAACTTCTCACAAATATGTATGCATAAACATGATAAAACTACAACAAAATCTCTATCCATAAGTTGCCTAGAAAATAAAAGATCTGACTGCTACTAAGTGAAGGACTCAAATCTGAATTGAACATTAACACTGTCATCATCGTCATCGTTATCATCATCCCTCTTCTTCCTTCTCTTCCTCCTCCTATCAAGGGTTAGGGCTTGGGCCTGTTCTGTCTTCACAATGCCCATATCTTTCTTGATGTTCCACATCTCTTCTACCCTTGGGATTATATTCGAAGGTAATCTTCAGAATTTGTGATCCTCCATTCTTAGTGACTGTTCTCCCCAACAGTTCCTGTAGCTATCAATATTTGCAATTATGGGAGTGACGTTTAGTTCTTGTCTGAACATCTTAATTGTGAAAGCAATCCAGTATTGTACGTCCTTTAACTAATCTTAAATGAACCATTTCTCTGGCAGTCAGTGAACCACAATCTTCTTGGTTCAGTACCCACGTTTTATTATAATAAAGTGGGCACAGCCATCACCTTATAAAATTTGATTTGTGTTTCTTTCTGGTTTTGTTTTTCAAGGTTCTTTTAATGTGCCACATGTGTCCAAACTGTAATATTAACATTATTAACCTTTTAAATACCCACGCTGCCAAATGCAAATGCACACAGGAAAACACCCCTAGAAATGAATTTTAGGTAGTGATGCAACAAGGCAATTTACTGTATTTTTAAGACATATTATATAACTTCTGTTTTATTTTCCACAAAATGACGTTTATTTCATACATCTTATTTGTTCAAACAATACTCATGTTTTTCATAACCATGCCCTGAAATTTAAAACACCCACCAGTGTTGATAAAAGGTTAAAACTGGGCTTATAACCTCCCCTTAATGCTGACAGCTGGACTTCTTCACATGCTGCCAGATTTGGTGCATTGTACAGATGTGAATGCATTTAATTGTACTAAAAATTTAAAACCCCTCCATCCAGGGCAGTAGTTGGAATTTAAAACTCCAGCCTCATGATGGGTAAAATTAAGACTGAACACACTTCTAACATTAATATGGTTACAGAACCTTTCATACACTGAAGCTAAAACACACTGTTCCAAGAAATGTCCTTCTGTAACTGCACCATAAAATCTTCAGAGGATGAAATGCAAACAGTCTAACATTCATCCAGTGCAATCAAATTAAATGGTGTCAGACCTTATAAACATGTGGTACAGCCAGTAAAAAAAAGGACCTTTCAATTGTGCTACATCTCTTTCATCTCTGAGCATGACAAAACAGGATCCTAATGAAATACAATGTGATAACAACAAAGGTGCCACCTAATTAAACATTAATGCTTGTCTGATATGAAATTCTGTATGCTGCAAACATAGAACTGACTGATTTCTAGATTGGGATATACATTAAACACTAAGTGGTAGTACATACATGGACTTGATCATACTTACACGTAAATCCCATGCGGTAAGTTCTCCATTTTCATGGCCTGTGATAATGGACTTATCCAGTGTGCCCCATAACATTGAGGTCACTTTTGGCCCCGTGATGGGAATACGAAGAATCGGAAGCGCTTTCTCTGAATTAGATGTTTATGTCATGTTATTCATCACTTATAGGACACAATTCTTTGAAATGAAACATACCAGCAGGGCCTAATAACAACTTCATATCATTTGATAAACTAACTCTTAATGTCACTGATACAAAAATAATTCATATTACCTTACTTTCCAATGTCAGAATGACAGCAAAACCCTTTCACAAACATAAATGAGAAAATTCCACATTTAATTATTGATTTAACAGTACCAACAGCCTAGCACGAAAAAACATATGGTATGTGAGCCATTATATTACACAGGAGCTTGGTACCAGAAAGGTAATCACACAGTCAACAGCCCAGAATCACACTACACAAGGTCACATGGCAATTATAATACAAAATAAATAACATGTCAATAAAAAAAAAAGTAGTTACTATTTTTGCTGGGAACAGATTTTATGTTGATCATATTCATACTGATAATAATGCATTACAGATATCAGCCACTAACGTGACAACAACTTCACCATTAAGGGGCTGCCATGATGGCATACAAACACAACATAACCAACAGAAAATAGGAGCCAAAAACCATAGCAGCTGCAGTCAATACACTGACTCCTTCTAATGATATCCACAAGGATAAACTTTGGTCTTTATGTTGAAAAAAGACCATTATTTTAAGCTCTCATTTAATGTAATGAAAATCTCACTAGTTTTAAATACTTTCAAAAGGTAATAAGATCACGTACATTATGTGTTGCTTAATTTGGTCTGCTGGTGATGACCGTAGGCTGAAACAAGTGAGGACCTTAATGTACCTTACTTGTGGTTTGATGGTTACATTAGTGAACTGATACTGCATAAGAGTATGGAGTACAATATAACAAACTCCACTCCCAGCTTTCTTACATTATGCAATTATATAAATAATAATAAAAAAAAGATAAAGGAAAATCTCATTATTATCCATAGCTACACAAGAAAAAAATTACCTATTGATTCATCTGCATTCCTCACATCAATGATAAGCATCTCACATTGCTGACCCAAGTGAGCATCTGTTGAATAGGCGGCCATATTGGCACTATAGCTGAAGTTACATGATCGAACGGATGAGCTGTTCTCAATTTTCCCAATCTGACACCCTATAAACAATGAAATCAAGCCATTAGAGATTTACTTGAAACAGAAACTATATAACCTTCCTCAACAAAACCACATCTCACCTACAGCCCTGTCTCATAAATTACTGGCAACTGTCACGCATTGTGACATAGGTCGCTACCTCATTCATGGTCACACTTGCATAGGTGTGCAGAGCAAAAGAAAAGAGTCTGCACATGCCCAACCGTCTCCATCAGTACCTAGCTCTTTTTTAATAAAGGATGTGATGCAGAATTCACTATAATTTTACTTTCACAATTTTTATAACTCTTTATAACTCTTGTGTTATAATTATATCTGGAAAGGGCAATGTGCTGATGAAAGGCCTAAGGATAAAAAAAGAACAGGGAAGTGATGTCTTGGTTAAAAAAAGTGGAGGTATTGGGAAAAGGTGGGCAGAGAAACAAGCATTACAGTGTAAATGATTTGAGAATTCATTTCATTCAAGAAAAATTAAGAAAATTTGAGGGGAGTCATTAGAACCAGTGTTCAATCAAGGGCAGAATTTTCTTGTTAAGTCACAGTAACCTCTTCTTCAAACATATATGGCTGGAAGACGAGACATGGAAATGATTCTTAGTGGGGATGGGGTGAGGGAGAAGGTTGGTTTGAAGACAAGTATCTGGCATTTAAATTCCTCCTTGTCCTTGATAATGGCCCAAGGTAACAGAAGAATACTGGTCTCACCCACCCACACATTGTAGCTCAGTATCTGTCCAACACTACCACCACCACCACCACCTCACTCCTACAACCACTCAACCAACCATCATCATAACAATCAACAGATATTACATTCAACACACCTTCCACAGCATCATGAATGAAAGAGAGGAGACCTCTGCTAGTGTCAGTAAATGCTAGAAACTGTTTAGCACAGATAACTGCATAAAAAATATAAGGAAGCCCATGGACAAGCTCCAGTCTGTGGCTCTGAAAGGCTGCTTATAGAAGCTTTAACCTTAAGTACTTATATGACTACCTAAGCCTCCCCAACCAGGATGGCATATTACGGAACTTCTCAATGATCATACTGCTGAATTAACTCAGCATTCAGTGAATAAGAACATGCAGATACTGGATACCTTATTGGAGCACTTCATGGATAGGTACATAAAATTTAAGCAACAGATTGAAGTTGCCATGGTACCATACAGATTAGCATGTACTGTGTCTTTGGTTTACCTATCCCCATTTCACCCATGAGGTCTTAACTTTATGTGTCACTGTTTGATCATTTGTAGGATTTTTCAGGAATGTAACCCCGCAGTGATCAGCTAGAGTTTGCTTTATATAGCTTCCATGTTGTTACAGCATTCTACAAAAATGTGGCATTAATGAAAGCTGAATGCTTTAAAATTAAAGTATCACACATAATTACAAATTTCACTGAACTGCACCACTGTTGTTACAACTCATGCATTTGCATTACTGACATGCAGAGTGTTGCTGGTATGCAAACAACAGTTACGAAGCCATTAATTACATATCTCTAGTTAGTTCCGCTATCCTGCTATACAAGCATCCCCTTGTTCTTTCCTACCACTTTACAATTATGTGTCACTCCTCCTGCCCCTGTTCATTTGTGGTGATGGCCAAATATAGATATACTCTGCCGGTATGGCATTCCCATGCCCTACACATATGGCCTGCACCCCGCATGCAGCCCTCAAAGAAAGTATTTGTGGCCTTCAGTTACCTGAACATTTTCAGTAATATGTTTGCAGAAAATAATATGACAATTTTATTGGGATAGAAAATGTTTAGAAACTACGACTCATCATGTTTAAGGTAGTACACAGTAAATCAAAACTTCTTTGTGTTTTATCAAGTTTAGTAAGGCCTACTACTTGTCATTCAACTGTGTTTGTAATATAACTTATTATTAGTAAATAACAGCATTGTAGTAAATTCAATCCCCTCTCCATTTTGATATATGTAGGCACAAGTGCAGCCTGCAGGTGAGTCCTTAAGGAATTATGAGGCCTTCCTGTAGGCTGAAGTTGGCCAGCCCTGCCCTATCAGATGATATGCACCCTTGTGAAACAGTTCTGAGCATTCAAGGATGTCAATCTTAGATTTAATTTACCACTTACACCCTGACATTTTATACATGGAGAAATATGCACTTTTGCATGTATGTTCTAAGGTTTTACCATTATGAATTAGGATGGCTTCCAAGCATAGGATTATCACACCAAATTCCATATAATTTCATCAGTTGGTTATGAGCTCGTAAGGTGGTGGTGGGAAATGAGGGACAGATACATAAAGTCAGAAGAGTCACTTTCCTAAAGTAAACAATATAAGCCAAAATGCCTTACGAAGAAAAAATTAGCACTGTACAGAAATAAGTTCAGAGTCCAGTTATTTATTTTATATCATACCTGTTGCACAGTCCCAGATATGCAAAGACTGATCAGCTGCTCCTGACATAAACCGAGTTGTGTCCCAGTTGACATCAATAGCCCACACTGCACCCTGATGTCCATCAAATGTTCCAAGGCGTTCTCCATTTAATGAGTACCACACATTTGGAGTGTGATCCTTTGCCGATGAGAACAGAAGATCCCCTTCTCTGTTGTATTTGATTTGTGTAATAGAACGCTCATGTCCATGAAGCATAAGTGGCTTCTGTAAATATAATGTGCTCCATTGAGTTCAAAACTAACCTTCAAAAAAATCATAGACCATGAAAGTGGTATTCATCTACTTGTACCACCAGCTTTAACATACTAATTCTACCTCCCGGGTGTACTTATGTGTTTCACACGATTCTCATAATAAACGACTATCACTTCCTACCAAAACTATGTAATAGGGAGGCGCTCTGTTTATTGTGGGGATAAAAAAAATTTAAATATGAGCTGGATAACTTCTGGTTTAATAGTGTTAATGATTGCCAACCTACAAACTACACTTTGGTGCCAAATTTTGCTGTCCCGTAATATACAGAAGAATAATGGTTTCAGAAGGAACGGGCATGGCCACAAATAGTTCCCACTAAATGAAATGGAAACCACAATTTGGGGCTTGTTCCTAGTAATGTACGAACCCATAACATAACACTGCTTTCAAATCCCCGTCAAAAAATAAATCATGTCTTAACTTCACGCATAATACTCAATCCAGATGGCAGCATCAGAATTATTTTTTCCTGTGTTTTGGAATATCAGTTCCAATCCCAAACCAACATAATCTATAAGCCTCACACTGACAGGTGCTGCGAAATTATTAAGTACATACCCACACTATTATCGAATTTCAGTCTTATATAGTAATTTCTTACCATATTAAACAATAATTATCTTCCAACACTCTCCACAACCCTCGTGAGTTAACCCCGTTGCAATCTACAAGGCGGAAACAGGCCTGCAAATTACTGCCCATGATACAAATGTCCCTGCATTCACACCTAAAGGGAAATGTTGTGACGTGAGATTCACGCGACATTTTTTGTGAAAATTACGTGTTCTGTAATGTGACGCCGTGTAGTCTTGAACAAATTCACGAAAGTTGCGGGACGAAGATACCGCTTCCATATTAAGAATATTTCTGCCACACGAACTTGCGACCATTGTGACCTTGGAGGTGGCAGGATTTCTTTCCTAAACTACGCAATTTCTGCTAGGCAACACGTGTCACATCTCAGGTGATGAAAATCTAGGTGTATTATGCATTACTTTTTCTATAAATGAGGTACTGATGCATAGCCCAATGACCTGTATCCACTTCTAGATAGTGGACACGTATGCGATCGATGGTAATGAGACAAAACGAATCCATGCTGCCATCTGCCATCAATAGCAAAATGTTATGTCGAATGGTACCAAGGGATTTAACATATATCACTGTTGCCCAGTTCCTACCTGAAAGGAAAACATGGTGACTATCGTGTATTTGACCTAAAATTGAGGCACGTTTGGTTCAAGCGGCCTAAACCTTTTAGCAATGGTCCTACTATGATACACTTTGTCACTTTTTCATGGCGGTTCACAATTACGCGTATTATATATTTCTTTTATGTGAAAAAGCGCGCTTGATGATAAATTAGGCACACATAATCTCAAATCTTCACTCCACTGACATGTGTAATTGCCGGCTTATTTTCATACACAACATATTAAAAGGCTATGTTCAGTCTGTAACTTGTCATGAAGGCACAGAGAGGAACTAGAAGTGTAACTTTACTCTTTCTTTAACCTCGGCACTTGATTGGGTGGATGATTAATCCCACGCTCCGGCCGCCTTACCCCCCCCCCCCTCAAAAGACCCGGTATCCATTCTATGGGAGGCTGTGTAGATCCCAGAGCCAATCTGAGTAAGTGTGGAAAATTCGCCCCTACCGGGATTCGAACTCCGGACCGTATAGCCTGAAGCAAATCCTTATACATACTATGCAGTCCTAACCAAACTTGTCCGTATGTTCATTATCTGCACACCAATTTTTTACAATCTGAGGCATAATATATAAATATTACTATATTACTATTGCGACCGCCTCTGTGGTCTAGCGGTCAGAGTTTCTGGCTACAGATACAGAGGTCCCGGGTTCGATCCCCGGCGCTACCAGAT
>Ga0136643_10010524_pt1 | contig 13669 bp, 9 predicted proteins | sample TergutLab28metaG_FD_96883 | JGI IMG/M metagenome (GOLD analysis project Ga0136643, IMG submission 96883) | Labiotermes labralis P1 segment gut microbial communities from Petit-Saut dam, French Guiana - Lab288 P1 (version 3) (version 3) | ecosystem: Host-associated > Arthropoda: Insects >...
GATAATATTAGGATGGATCTCCAGGAGGTGGGATGTGGGTATGTGGACTGGATTGGGTTGGCCCAGGATAGGGACAGGTGGCGGACGCTTGTGAGTATGGTAATGAACCTTCGGGTTCCATAATATGCGGGGAATTTCTTGACTAGCTGCAAACCAGTTAGCTTCTCAAGAAGGACTCTGCACCATGGAGTAAGTAAGTATAGCATGACAATAATATCAGTCCCGTTACAGGCCTGGAGTGGCCCAGAGGGTTCTAGGACATTAAGGGTCCCAGATTTCATGACAACGGCACAGGATGGTGGTAACGTTGTCAGCCTTACGTGCCGGCCGCCTTTACCCCCAGGAAACGCTCCCGATACTCATTTCTGTTAGAGGCTGAGTCAACCTCAGGGCCATAGTGCAATCCAAAGGATTTTATGTCCATGAAAAATTCCAATGACACCAGCTGGGATCAAACCAGCAACCTCCCAACTTGTAGCACAGCACCTTAACCACTGCACCACCGCGGTATGACAATAATATACAACATGAAAATTACCTGTTGTGCAAAGAATATATTGTTGACAACATCTTCATCCTTAACAAAACTTTCACTCTGATCTACAATCTTCCTTCTGGAACGTCTCTCCTCAATCCAACGAAACAAAAAAATAAATCCGTATACTGGGCCTTCAAGGGACTTCTGGAGATCATAAATTTCTTCCACCTGTACACCTTTCACTCCAAAATCTTCCAGCAGCAATGTAAATAACCCTGGAAGAAACACAGATTTCAAAATTCTTTTGTATGAACAACAATTTTATGCACAATAAATTCAGAAATTTCTTAGCAGCAATAAAAAATACAACTGTTACAGTTCTGTTTTATACAAACAATAATTCTACACCCTAACAAATTGCGTTACTCCCTGTTATTGCATAACCCAAAATTTCAGTCCTGCCAAAACAAAATATATAACTGGCTCTGATAATGCATGTGGTGAAAACTGTCATCACAACCAACTTCTGTTGAAGAATTTTACTACTACTAAACCAATGCAAAAAAAAAAAAAGTAATGACAGTAGCATTTGCCTACATTTTGTTTCTGCTTTCTGGTTTCTGCCATGTATCAACTGTGAAACACAATTCGGTTTGGCACTCCAAAGTTAAAAAAAAAAAAAAATACATCAACTTATCCTGTCTGTTGTTGTGTATTTCTTCCTTGCCACTGCTTTTACAATATCCAATGCATTAAAGTTTTAGTTTTTCAGAACACCTTATTGTAATTTTTCTTGTCATAACAGTACAGAACAAACTCCATAATATCATATACGTTAACTGTTCCACATATTTTACCACTTCATGTGTTACATTTTCTAGCACCTGATGTAACCTGGATACCTGTTGGTTTTGAATTTAAATTCTGTGACTTAAACTTCCTTAGACCAAGTAACATTTACAGCAAAGTACATAACAAACATATTTTCACCTACAGTTGACACAATTTCAACACAGCTTATCAGAGTTCATCCACCACCTTCAAAATCACAAGTACTAATAGCACAGAGAGAACAACACCAAAACTATATTACTCTGAAAACATGGAAACCCATGGCAACACTGTGTGATCCAAGAAAGGTGATCTACACTCAGTTACTGTTTTAACTGACAGGTTCCTATTAGCACTACAAACTCAAGCCTAACCTAAAAATTTACTGTTTCCAACACATGCATAGGGCCTACAATGATTGGACAGTGTCAAACACATCTTATGCATTGGTGTCACAGTGTTCTACTGTTCACGATGTTACCGATAATGGTAAGTAAACATGTTTACCATTCCTATACACAACTAAAACTTTAAATTCCGTAACCGAGTCAAATTTGAGATTGCAACCAACTGTTCAACTAAAACTGCTAAGCAACAACTGTGTCATTAGTCACAACGAAAAAAAAAAAGCATTTTAAAGCGTTTATATAATGCAATTATTTCACTTGGTCCCTAGGGATGAAATACAATCGAAAAAACAAGAGACACGGGTTCGAAGCTCTTTTGTGCACAACTGCTGTAAGACAACGTAACTATTCTACAAAAATGAAACGCATCGAGCAATTACACGTAAATGAAATTTCTAACGCTAAAATTATTATTCCGCCACCTAGAGGTCGAAAAACATGACAAATATATCAATATCATAGCCCACCTGGGTCGCTTTCCAGCTCGAGCCATCCTTCTGTCAATCTGTTTATATCGACTGGCATCCCGATTATCTTCACAATGACGCGGGCCAGTTGTATCTTAGTACGTATGTTACCATTAATATTGTAATGTCAATGTCCGGAAATTTTGTTCCATTAAGAAAATCGAATGTCACTTTCTCTTCTTCGCCTTGCTTTCTCTTACTAGACTTTCATCCACCAGATGTCGACTAAACTAGCTGCGGTACACAGTTATCGCGTAGAATGCGCATGTCATTAGAAACGGAGACGAAAGGTTTATGTAGGGGAGGAATTTGTTCCCGTTTCAGAGTATCGTGTGCAGAGTTACTATGCAGTACACTTCTGGCTAGCACACGAAAAACATTCGCTTTCCAGGCCATACAGTATGCACAAACCAATTCACTCCCCCTTCTAACCCTCCTTTCGTCTGTCACTTTTGTCCAGACGAGGTAGACAATTGCACGGATGAGAGCTTTATCGCATCAGTGCACACATACATATATGAAGTTCCTCCCGCATCTGCGTCCCGGACCTAAGTCTGCAATTTCTGTGTTGTGCGTGTCTTCATCTTTCTTTGGTAGATGGCAGAAGACTGTATTTCACAGTAATATTCGAATGACATTTGTTTAAAAACGTCAGTTACACCACGTTACAATTGACTGCGTTGTTATTTATTTGCCGCTGACACAGTACCCCTAACAGACTAGTAAAAACAAGTAGACGTAACGTTGGTGGCACACCCACCCAGGGGTAAAACAGGAATGAGCTGAGAGCGTAAGCAAGGGACCACGCATCCAAGGCCCTTTGGTCCTCCCCGAGCAACGCAACCCAATTAAGAGGAAGGACGGAGTACAGGCCTCCATACAACTCCAGAACTTTTAAAACTTGACACCAGCTACTAGCAGCACCGTGCCTCTAGCCAGAGCACACCTCCACAAATATAATTACTTCAAGCAATAAGGCCCGCATGTAGAGATCTCTGCACCACGTGCGCGCTGAATGTATATAGTAAGACCTTAAGTTCTCTTAAGACAACCTGAAGATGGCCAGTATAGCCATTAAATACACGTTAAGTGATATCATTGTGTTTGACTGCATACCATTTCCAATTGTCCCTAACATGGTTACCTAGCATTCCATGCCAGGTTTATCCAATTCTATCTTGTAAACTCTGTTCCAGCCACCATTTATATTGTCACTGCTTTGAATGCAGAAAGTGCAAATAAAGTATTATACATCTGTTCGGAAGGTGTAGTTTCAATGGAACCATCAACCAGAATGCAAACAAGAGGAAGAATGTTGATCTGCAATGCATCAGTGCAAGATATGGATGAGCTTTTCCCAAAGTACTAGACAAACATTTGGTAGGTCATTATGTATGATTGGTTGATGTATAAAAGTAATGGTGTAGGATATTCATTGACAAAGTAACGGGGGAATGGAGGAGATTGCATAATGTGGAGCTAAATGATTTGTACTCCTCACCCAATATTGTGCGGGTGATAAAATCGAGAAGAATGAGATGGGCTGGGCATGTGGCGCGTATGGGTGAGGAGAGGGAGGTGTATACAGTCTTGGTGGGGAAGCCGGAGGGAAAGAGACCACTGGGGAGACCTAGGCGTAGATGGGTGGATAATATTAAGTTGGATCTCCAGGAGATGGGATGTGGGTATATGGACTGGATTGGGCTGGCCCAGGATAGAGACAGGTGGCAGACGCTTGTGAGTGCAGTAATGAACCTTCGGGTTCTGTGAAATGCAGGGAATTTCTTGACTAGCTGCAAACCAGTTAGCTTCTCAAGAAGGGCTCTGCACCATGGAGTGAGTATGGAGTAGGATATGCATTATGCCATGGGGTAGGAAAACTTGGATCAATGATGACACAAGGGCTCAAATTAGCAAGTGAGCAGGCAGAGGGATATTTCAAAATTATGGCAGTTAAAGAAGCAATACAACATTTGTCAATTCTGAAAAACCTTCTCAACATAAATTACTGATCTCTCACAGATCTGCTTGTGAAATATCTTGTAAATAAAGCCAACTTGGTGCACAATTTTTTATAGCATATTTATTCTTAGTATATTTATCAATCTCTACATGTTTTGGGCAACTATGTGTCCATCATCAGGAGAAACAACTGTGTTCATGTGACACTTGGTAATTATTATTCTGAAACAAGTGGATAGTTTAAAACCAAAAAGGTGTACATCATAAAACGAAGGGTGTTACAGGCACGTGATAAAATCTCAATAAAATTCTTACGTAAATAATACTATTATTCGAATGACTTGTTTTAGGTTTGTATGTGTGCATAACTCTTGGTCATGTTTAAAGCTTAATGGTGATGTTTAGGCTACATCAACATAAACATAAGCATCATCATTAAGCTTTAAACATGACCAAGAGTTATGCACACATACGAACCTAAAACAAGTCTTTCGAATAATAGTATTATTTACTGAGAATTTTATTGAGATTTTATCACTTGCCTGTAAGTAACACTCTTCATTTTATGACCTATGCCCTTGTAAGTTTAAACTATCCACTTGTTTCAGAATAACAAGTACCAAGTGTCGCATAAACACAGTTGTTTCTCCTGATGTTGGGCACATGGTCGCCCAAAACACGTAGAGATTGATAAATATACTAAGAATAAATTGTGCACCAAGTTGGTTTTATTTACAAGATTATACAAGGATGCACGGTCAACAAAACATAAAATGTTGCATGTGAAATAATTTGTTTCTAGAGAAAAAATAATGGAAATGCTATGCCAAATCACAAGTCAAGCAGTATGAAATAATACCTTGTATTCCACACTGTCTATCACAATGAAACATCTAATCATCCATCATCAAATTTGTCAGTGTTGTGCAGACACTGCACTTCCTACTCCACATAAAATTCTGAAAAAGCTGGTCAAATTAATACCTGAAAATGATCTAAATGAATATCAGTGATATTTTCCCCTTAGAGGTAGCATATGACAGAATTTGTGTTTTGACATAGCAGAAATAAAGAACAGAATTAAAAAAAAATCACTGCCACTGAATAAACTATTACAGTTTTTACCCCAACATAAGAATACCCTGTGTATAAGGGGTCCCCCATTCACAACCTTCAATTTTCTAGCAAGTATTTTTACATAACATTTTTTTACATTGTGCCAGCATATACGGCAACCAACCCCCCCATCTTGCAGATGATGAATTATTCAAAAATTCTCACCTGATATTTGGATAAATATGATATGAAGGCTCCATGAAGTCAGTGGCAAGAAGATTATTGTTTTTGCCATAAAAATGGGTATTTTTGGTTCTGTTGTTCTTCCAGTATGTCTCTAAGACATGCAGGAGTAGCTTGAACATTTGTTATATGACTTGTTCTATATTTGTATAGAACAAGGATACTTATATACATATGACGGGTTTTATATCTGATGGTTGTTACTGACCACGGATCTTTGGAATGAGGGAAACACATGAAATGTGATCATCTACCATTACATAATCATTTGGCACTGCAGCAATAATCATATGATGCTAGCTGTGAATGACATACAGTGTTGTTTCAGCAGTGTGGCAGGTGGAAATATTTTTTGACAAACTAGAAGATATACTGTGGGTATGTGATGGGTAACATCAAGTGCCCATTTCATGAAGGTTGCTTAAAATAATTATACAGCTATGCAATAACATTTCTGGGAAGACAATGGATAAAAACTGCAAGCAGAGAAGTTCAGCACAATATGCTGAACTTAAAAAAATGACTACCATAAATTTTATGTTCACATGGGACTTGTGTTGAAAGCTCTAAAATAAAGTATTTCAAAGGAACTGCAAGACAGACAAACTACACAAGCAGTCTCACTGTCTCACTTCATTGAAATATTATACGTTCACATCACAGATACATCGTCCAAAAGAAAATCTCAAATTAATACTAAATGCAGGTACTAAATAGGAATTCAAAGGATTTTAGTTGGAGAATTTTGGTAAAGTGCCAACAATCGATGAAGCCAACTTGTTTCAAACACTATATGAGAGCAGTAAGTCACATGTTGACTGTAACAGCTTTGTATATTAAATTCAGAAGTGACCATATGTACAACAGAGAAAAATGTGGCAATTTAATAAACAATTCTGACATATTTTGGGTCACAGAATGGATTAAAGGAAGAGACAAATGTTTTGGGAACAAATAATACAAGAGATTTAGCTTCAGTGTTTTTAAGCAGATACTTCCAGGCATTGATTATGTGAGATCATGTTTAGTGCCAACTACAATATCACTCCATAAGACTTTTAAAAACACTACAAATACATTAAGCATAGCAACTGCTGAATGTGCACAATGGTTCCACACACCTTACTTTATTATATCTGCTACAAGAAAGTCACTTTCATTCAAGTCATTTACTCCTTTCCTATTTATGTTATGACCAGTTGTACATGTAGTAATTGTAATCTGAAGATGAATGCCACACTCTGAGTAACCTCATGCAAAATATTATAATCTGTGCATTAATTTTTATAAGCAATTATTGTACCACACTTGTGAACTTTTAACCACTACGTGAACCTCCAAATGAGTTTCCTTTAGACCAGAATGTTCACATTCTAGGCTTCCAGAAAGTTACATGGAGAAATATATACATATTCAATAGTTGTAGAATAACCTATATTTACAAAATGATGTGGTAATAGAGCTTTGAAATTGGCGTCACCCCTGAGTCTCACGTGACTTACATTTCTCTCACACTTCACAACACAGATCTTAATGCATAAAAGGTAAAGATTGGGGTCAGATGTAAACAAAAACAATCAAAAAGCTCACAAATAATCTGTAATTGTGGCTTTGTTCACCAGAAACCTGATCAGGCCAAAATACAGGTTCACCTCATCAGACACAGCCATACAATAAATTGTGACAGCACATGGCCACATAGTAAGTCATGTGCACATGTTTTTGTTTGATGTATATTTGGTTGTGGATATTAAGATTACAAATATTTGCAAATCAGTCATAAGAGAATACATTTATGTACATTACGAATTGAAATTACTTATGTACAATACCAATACTGTGTTTTTAAAAAAACACAATTTTGGAGGTTGTGTTACTCAATTTCAGAAAACATGCTACAGCAGAAACTTGCAGCTTGGTAAACTGTCCCAGTGTTATTATTCCAACCAACAGTTCGCCCTATATGCCAATAAAATTATATTTTCTGTACATAAATGGGATTCTTAGCTTGACATTTCACTCTCCAAATATACCTAATCTTTATTAAAAACAGTTACTTTTAAGTTCCATGGGCCCGGATAGCATAGTTAGTTGGTCAAACAACTTGCTACAGGCTGGACGGTCCGGGGATCAAATTCCAGTGAGGGCAAGATATTCCACACCTGTCCAGACCAGCCCTGGGGCCCATCCAGCATACTATACAAAGGGTACCGGTTCATTCCTGGCGGTAAAGTGGCCGGTGCAGGGCGTTGAACATCCACCCACATCTAGCACCGATGTTAAAGAAAGCATAGAGCTATACCTCTACTTCCCGTCTGGGCCTTTGTGGCCTGTTCTAGGGTGAGCTTTACCTTTTTTATCTTTTGCTTTTTAAGTTCCAAACACAATATCACATTTTTGAATACAAGTACTGCAGTTCACTATTTAAATGCTAACAGTTTAACAATATCTGAATTGAAACATCACACAGAAAACATTAACTTGAATTCATATCTTGATTAAAATACTGTAGTTAAAATCATTCTCATATTAAAAAAAGCAAACACAATAACACCCTTTCATTAAACACAACAAACACAAAACTCAAGACAACACATCACCACACACATGGCACATCATGACACAATTTAACAACTTGCACATGGCCAGCTATCAGTTCAACTTACACTTTACATGTTTATTACATACAAATTACTATTCTTCAATGAAGTGAAGCAAATGCCAACAATGATATTCCAAATGCAGCACAATTAATTTACAGAAAATATTATAAACACCGCAAATAGTACATAACACTGGGCTCATCTCCAGGTTGTGTTTACAGATCCCAGCAAACAAATATAAGAAGCGATCTTACCAATAGCATAAAATGAACCTGCAGGATATGTTAAAGCTTTACTTTTTCTTTCAGAGTTGCACAGATATTCGTGTAATGTAACTGTTTACATTCCTATAGATAGATCTGTAGAGCTTAAGAGACAAACATTTTCTGCTCAGGCAAGAGAATACAACAGCCTAGGAACACTGCATGGCAGCAACACTGCAAGATTCTGTATGTCCTGCACTTTACAACCAGTTCAAGACTTGTATTATAATATCATGTCTATATGAACATTTGCTATTTGCAGATGACCAGTTTATTATTTCTGACAAAGAAGACAACTTACAAAAGGCAGTCTATTTATTATATAACATATTTAAAAAATATAATTTGGAAATTGCTACAAAAAAGACGAAAGTATTTGGTTTCTTTGGAACAGATTACCTAAGAACAAAAATTATTATAAATGATGAAACACTAGAACAAGTTAGCCAATTTACTTATCTAGGTTGCAGTATATCTTACCAATTTTCCAATGATGTAGAATTTAAATTAGCAACATTTTTACAATTAATAGGTACTATTAAGAGAACTATTTTTAAGAAAGTGAGAACAGAAACTGTTTTGAAAATATACAACACACTAGTTTTACCTACATTTTTATATGGGTCAGAAAATTGGACTCTAACAGCCTTACCAAGACGAAGAATTGAAGAGGCAGAAATGAAGTTACTGAGACCTCTGGCAGGCTACAGCCTTTATGACCACAAAACAAATGACTACGTACGCCGCGAACTACAGATTACAGGCATACTAGACAAGATAGATGAATGCAGACGGAACTGACTTTCACACTTGCAAAGAATGCCACAAAACCGAATCCCTTTGAAATCATACCACTACAAACCACAAGGAAGGAGAACAATTGGAAGACCGAAGAAGTGTTGGCGTGAGCAGGTGTAACTCTGGAGACGGAACGGATCAAAGGGTCCAATCCTTGATGTTTATGATGATAATGACGTAGTCGTCAATGCAAAAACGTGGCGTTTCTTTTTCTTGTTTATATTCAACTGCCTCACCAACCGTCAGGTATTGCCTTCTGGTCTGTCTCGCTTTAATTCATTAAGGTGGCTGGTTTATTGTGTACTCTTTGTATGATTATAAATCCTAATAAACTCTAAAACAATTGAGAGACGCTCATAGTACTTGGTGCAAGCACCATGTTACTAGGAGTATCATCGCCATTTCATTCCTATTTCCCTATTACCCATTATGCTTAAACAGGCTACCATGTTAATTCCAGATGGGAACACAGTAGTGGTATTTGTTTATGTTTATGAGTCTTAAATTATTTTAAAATTACTTTGTTGTAATAAAAACTAAAATATATAAAAATAAGCCATTTTTAGAATCTTTTGATGGAAACTTCAGAAAAAAATATACTGGCCGGGGAAAATGTGCAACCGAGTTTCAGCCTGATATGTTAGTAAAACGATATTTTGAAAGTGCAAATGAGAAATACTGAACAAATTCATAGCGTACAGCTTGTTTTATTGGTACGAAGACGCCAAACAGTCAACAGAGGCTCGTTAAACTACTGCCAATAGAAGTTTCGATAATCACAATCATCATCTTAACGTAAATTTTATGGGTCACAAACATACCCAAAAACACGGCTCGAAACACTTAATGCGTTAGAAGTTAGTAAATACAAATAGGGTTACTGTGCGAAACTTAGACATTAGTAAGAACCCGTAGCCCTGAAAACGAGCAGCCCACACAAATTAGTAGCGATTACATTGACGGACTTCGGATATTCATATTATTTTTAGTATTACGATCATCATCATCATCATCACCATCATTATCAGTGCGTAGTTAGACAATTTCTTTTGGAAATGCGGTCTCGAAAGAGTCTATTGCCCACCTTTCAACAACGGATAAATGTTATAAATAACCAACTAGATGTAACAATAACGGTTTATTAATAATTTCAATCAGCTCAACATGTTTCGGGAACTAATTTCGCCCATCCTCAAGAGCACTAGAATGTGTTTACAGCTTGTGGTATATTGCACCGACTATGCTGCCTGCAGCACATTCTAATGCTCTTGAGGATGGGCGAAATTATTGCCCGAAACATGTTGAGCTGATTGAAATTATTAATAAACCGTTATTGTTGCACCTAGGTGGTTATTTATATTACTGTATCAGAGATGCACGGCCACACAAACATCAAACGGATAAAGGATGTGCAACACTGACGGCCTCATACAAATTCCACATACATTACCCTACACAAGATCTCTAGCTTCGGCAATGAAAAACTTACCGTTAATTTCCTAAGGCAAGGCACGACGCAGTTTTTGATTTAGCAAGTTTCGTTGCAGTAAATAAGAGTTTTCGCCATCGATCGTATAGCGTTTTGAAACACAAACACAAGCACCAAACATACTAGCAGTGAAAGGAAGCAGGAAAAGACGAGACAGTTGTGAGGGCACACAAAGACAAAGAATTTTAGGAACAAAGACGGATAAGAAAGAACTCAGATATACAAATAAAACTCCCAAGAGAGGCTCATGCATAATGGACAGTTCACTTTACATGAAACCTTGTCCATGCTTTGAAAGAGTATGTAATGTCATTCCTTTCATGGGAAATACAATCACGGGCTGCCGTCGGCATTCCGGCGGCATATTTTAACCTGTTTCGTATGGTAAAAGAAATGTACGTTACACGCTAAAAGAAGTATTCCTGCATTCAAAAGACAATGCATAGTCTATCCGAACATGTTATGTCGAATTTTAAATCTTAGAACTAGTGACATGGAAAGACAAATATTTCAGACTAAAACGTAATATCTGAACGTTTACCGAAAGAGTAACTTACTAAATCTATGGAGATCAACACAGTTTGCCAATGACAAACAAGTGTGATAACGTGAAGCATCATAGAGGTTCCATGAATTTGGCTGATATTGCAGGAAACGTCCTTAACAATTTAAAAAGGAAAAGAATTTTGGGACTTTGAACATTATATTTTTGCGCAGGATGGACACAGCTAGTAAGAATTAGTTAAAATTTCTGCAGTACAGGAAGACTTTCGGAAACGTGTTTATTTAATTGCTCAAATATGATTACCTGAATCAACGGATTAAAGTAGTATACATGAAATGTGCCCTTGTGGTGGAATAAAAACATGTTTCAAACAAGATTATCATAAGCTATTTAATTATTTTGTATCTTGTCTCATTCAACAAGTTTGTTGTTAGATTGGAGAGTCAGACTGACTCTCCAATCTAACAACAAATACAAGACTTTCACAGATGTGAAAATTCAGATTTTCATCTTCTATTAAGTCCTTTATTTGTCCAACTAATACACACAAATTATCACAAAACTGTCAAAAAGGTAAAATCATTAAAAATTATAATATTTGCTCCAACATGTTTCGGTTTACGTAAACCATCATCAGGGAGCTATCAGCCTGTACTTCGCTAAGGTTTCAATGTGGACTTTGGTTACATATCGCTATTTGAAGTTATCGCTATTGTGGCTGCATATGCAGCCACAATAACGATATGTAACAGAAGTCAACATTGTAACTTTAGCCAAGCACAGGCTGATAGCTCCCTGATGATGGTTTACGTAAACCGAAACATGTTGGAGCAAATATTATAATTTTTAATGATTTTACCTTTTTGACAGTTTTGTGATAATTTGTGTGCATTAGTTGGACAAATAAGGGAATTAATATTATCAACACGCACGGTGCAACTACGAAGATTATGATCTTCTATGTTACGTTTCTTAGAACTATAATATATCTACTTTTATAGTAGAATAAATGACTTGGAATATATATATATATGTCATAAACCACAACCAAATCGAGAATATTTCTATAAATGTTTCCGTCTTTTCTCCAGTTTTGATAAGAATTGTGAATATTATTGTCCTTCAAATCCTCAACACTAAAGGTGTGGCCAATTGATGAAACCTCCTAGCAGATACGTCACACTAAATGAATAGTGTCGCAATTTAAAACACCAATTCATTGTGCTTAAATATAGTAACCTAAAACTTCAAATTTTCTCAGATAAGTTAAAGGGTTCGCATCTTTGCCATTTTTGCCATTGTTCATATTCCGGCTTTACGTATGTCAACTCCACGTCCATCGCTAATGATTCACTAGACACTGCCATCATACCCGAATCCTAGAATGGATTTCATGTGACAGCCACATTGTTTCGTGGGGTGAAAACATTCACAATAACAGCCGCATACTTTGGAAAATTATAAACATTAATTCTTTACTGTATCTTAAGCGACGATAAGATATTTCCAGTTCAGAGGTTCTCAGAAGTCTCAATGACTGTAGGAATTTTATACGTCTAAATGTTAAGAGCCTCTAGTGGTGTTATATTCTATCACAGGGCAATCTGGCTTAAGAGAGATCCACAGCCCCCCCGCAAAAGCGAGTTCTCCACACACAGCAAACTAGTGCTTCCTCTTTCAAGTTCCATTATCTTCCCGTTTCTTTCAGGTCATCTAGTAGCTGCATACATCTTCTTATTCGTCTTCCCTTCCCTTCTATCTTTTCCTCAATAATGTGTTTCAGAAGTCAGTTCATACGTAAGATGTGAAGATTCCAGTTAACCTTCCTTCGTTTTATTACATGTAAGAAGCTCCTTTGCTCCTTGCCACTTCGTAACACTTCTTCGTTTTTAATATTCATATAAGCTTCTACAAAGCACTCCTTTGGCACACAAGTTATTATGTGGAGAAGGCACACAGATTACAAAAGAACATAATAAAATAAACCTTTTTCTTGTCATCAAAGAAGCAAAGGAGGCTAGAAAGCACTCAACACAGGAACGTAAAACTGGAATTTATTATTCACAAACCTATTTCTTATCTGCCAGTCCTACCCCACATATTTGCGCTGTATTATTTTCGGCATGTTTCTTCAGCGCAGTGGATTATGAGTTTAACTCCTCTTCTAACAGAGTTAGAATTTAGTGACTAAGGATAAGTTGTCATTACAAATGGTCGTTGTGTATTTGGGTACAGAGGAACAAGACAGGTTCCTCCTTGAGGCCAGCAGCAGTGTTTTTCCGAAATGTTGCCACCTACTGAGCTACACGAAGTCTCCGATCCAATACTTAACAAACTTTTAGTTTTTGTTTCAAAAAGTTCCACTAACGGAGTTTTAGGCTCATGAAATGCACTTCTCACTAATAACAGGATAAAACGCATTTTCCAAACGTAGTTATGTCGGTCTGACCGCCTCTGTAGTCTAGTGGTCAGAGTTTCTGGCTACAGATACAGAGGTCCCGGGTTCGATCCCCGGCGCTACCAGATTTTCTGAGTAGTAGTGGGTCTGGAACGGGGTCCACTCAGCC
>Ga0136643_10010527_pt1 | contig 13668 bp, 10 predicted proteins | sample TergutLab28metaG_FD_96883 | JGI IMG/M metagenome (GOLD analysis project Ga0136643, IMG submission 96883) | Labiotermes labralis P1 segment gut microbial communities from Petit-Saut dam, French Guiana - Lab288 P1 (version 3) (version 3) | ecosystem: Host-associated > Arthropoda: Insects >...
TGGAAGAATGAGGGGACGGGGAGGAAAAGAAAAATGCAAAAAGGTTAGAATAGAGGCAAGAGGGTGAGGGGGGGGGGGGCCGATTTTCTACACTCAACAAATTTTAAATTCTTAAGCCAAATAAAAGATATTTCAGTGATTTCTTTAAATTCACAATTTCTGTTAGGAGTAGCCCATATGATTAGTTATGCCACTGGCTGCATCCCAAAACTGAACATGGATAACAGTTACAAACTTATCACGTTACATTACTGACAGCATGAGTCAATTTTTCTGTCTTAAATCCTCCTACCATCATGCGGAGCTTACATTAGCTCACCATATTCGTGTGAAATGTGCCAAAGCTAGTACAGTTGGAAGCGTTTCTGAATACATCCACACTGCCAATGGACAACCACTGTAGTGTCATACACTGAACTGAAGAAAATCTAAGCTGTTTATTGGTAGGAATATTTGTTTGGTTGGAAATAAAACACACAGCAGGTTCATGAAAATACATGCAATTTGTGTACACAGTGTGTGACACTGCCACCTGTCCAACTATTTTTCAAAATTCAAGCACACTGATTCCGCACATCAGCATTGGGATCAGCCAATAACAGCACGGGCCAATAGGTTCTTCAGGACTATCTTTCTGGACTTCTCTTGCTGTTCCATGCTAATTCCAAACACATCAATATACCAATTTATCTGCAGCATGGGCACAACAATTGTAGCTCAAAGTGAGGAAACTTGCAATAATTCTGAAATCAGTCTGTATGACTTAGCTCAATGTGTACCTTTTGTTACTACTCTGTTCATATGTCACTCTGTGTCCTGAGTAAAAGGTAAAGTGATCCCGTTACAGGCCCAGTGTGGTCCAGAGGGTGGGTAGAAATATAGCTCTACTCTTCCATGACCGTGGCACTACAGGGGGTGATTGGTCAGCAGCACGGCTTGGCCGCACTTTACCCCCGGGACCATTTTACAGGAGGCTGGGAGGGCCCCAGGGCTGGTCTGGACGGGCGAAAAATCTCGTCCCCACCGGGAATCGATCCCAGACTGTCCAGCCCATAGACATTTGCTATACTGACTGAGCTACCCAGCCCACGTGTCCTAGAGTACAGAAGGTTTTTAAGAAACGCACGTAACATAGTTAGCTGTTTTTTTTTTAAATACAGTCCTGCAACAGGGCATCAAGAGTCATTACACATCAGACAGAATATCTCAAAATACAGGTATCAGCTTCACAGCACTAACAACACCTCCTACTTTCCACTACCATCTACGCTACTACCAGCCACACCAAGTCCAACAGCAGAAGTTACCTAGACAAGGAGGTACCCACACACGCAAGAGACAGATTGTTAAGAATTACTCCATGGAGAGCAAATTTAATATTAATGAAAGAAAAACCATCACAGGTGTAAGAATACTCAGTTTAAATTAACTTATCTTCATCCTTGTGGTTATTTTCAGATTGTCTCTAAAAGACTCCGTAAAGTAGTGATGAACAGTACAGTGTAGATGTATAACACCACGTTTGTATAACGTAAAAATTAATGTGGTGTATATCATACAGTGTGTGCAGTCATCCCCATGCATGCTATGGAGACATACGGGGATAGCACAGATACTCGACTCAGCACTAGATGAAGATGAGTGGTCAGCTTCATGCCTCAACCAATTCACCCACATGAAAATGGCTTGGTGTACCCACTGAACACTAGGCTCGGTAGGTCCCAGAGCCAGTCTGATCATCATAAACAGAAAGCTCTCTTTTCCCTGCCAGGAATCAAACCATGATTCCACAGTCTCCAGCCTGTAACCTAGTCACTATACCAACTCTGCTACCACAGTTCCTGTGTATCACAGAATGGAACCAATTAATATATCATAAAATACACTACTATACACATGAGGTAATAAAGAAAAGCTCTGCTCAGCACTTCTAACCCCAGAGGTGGATGATGTCTTCACATATAAGACCACTCAGACAGTGTAACTGTCATATTTTGAAGCTTTCATGACAACCAGAACTAATAAAATCCTCTCGGTTGACAAGCTTGCCAACTCAGAGCAAAGATACATAGTTTCATACAGGAATGATATGATGGGCAACCCCTGCACATTGCTCATATGTTTGTTTGAAGTCCCATCCCACTGTTAATTGTCCAATAAGTGAATCAAGATGTGGAAACAGACTGTAAAGATTAATATGGACAAACTAAGGAAGTTGCTCATGACATCATTGCCTGATGATGGACAATGAATGGGACCTCTGAGATGCCAGAGCTCTGAGCTGACAGAGTGCAAGGAGAATTTGTAAATGTTGGTGGCTTCATTTACCAAGAAAGAACATAATCTTACCATATATATCAAACTTCATAACAAGGAAACAGGACTTTTAGGCTGGAATGCACTAGATGCAGCCAAAGACATACACAAATTCTCTGCAGATTTAAAGATTTTTTACTGTACCTGAAGTTTTCACTCTTCTGGTCTTCAACAAGACATCAAGGACATGAGTAATAAACAGGTAGCAGAGGTCATGAGGGAAAACATGGTGTCTCTTGTATAAGTATCACACATTCAGTATATGTTAACCATTTTCTTACCTGAAGTGCTGTCTGAAAATCAATATATTCTACCCTCACACTGAACAATGTCACAAAAACTTGATTATGTAAAACAAAATTTATTGTCATGTTTTAAGAATATTAATTTACAGTGCAGTTATCTCAGTTACTGAATAACTACATCGAATGTATAACTCGAACAGAAAAATGGAATTTTGAAACCATCATTTCAAACACAACATCTAAAAAGGACACCAATTTTGGTTACCATGTTACATTAATAGTAAACTGAGTGCCTGTGTGTGTTACTACGTAATTCATTCAGAAAACCTCTTAAAGATCATAACTATTATCCAAAAAACTTAAATAATCAACCACAGACCAAACAAAAGGAGTTTCAAGGTCAAACACAAAACAACTACACATAACAAATCATATAGCAAACTTCTTCCAGTTTAGTACAAAATTATTAAATTACATTACCTTCTATTAGTTCCCTCTAGAATAATTTAAAAAAGAATTGTCATAAACTGCTGTTCACATGAAAGAGATATACTGAACCTTCCTTTTCTTAGAACCATTCTAACAGCGCTTATCACTCTCAACACATGGCCAGCCATGTACTCAACAGTCCTTTAGGAAGAAGTTTGCATTTGTTTTGCACTGCACATAATCCAACAATGAAGCGCACACACATCTACATACTGACTGCACGGTTTTACAGAAGTGGAAGGATTCTGGAATTGTCTGCAGTGGAGGACACTGGCATATCCACTGTGACACTGCAAACAGGAAAGGTGTGAAGTCCTAGTCACGTCTGTCACGACGCTCTTTATCCTTGCTGACGGTGAGTGAGGAGGGAGGTAGGACAGCCAATGTGTCTGCAGAAGGCCTCTCACCTGGTGTTGGGATGCCCGCTGCAGCACCTGTTGTAGCTACGGCACCTGTACCTGAAGATACGGCTTTCTGCTTCAACATAGTCCAGTCAAATGTGTAGTCATACTGATGATTCAATGTTCGGAACAGAATACGAAACAACTGGCGGAGGTACATGTAGTCAGGACCTTCTTCAAAACGAAGACCTCGGCAGTAGTTCAGATACATTGCAAATTCGGCAGGAAACCCCTACATAACACGAGGTAAAATATTAGGGACAAAAAAACAATGCCTCACACTAGTGAACCCTTTTGTTTTCCAGGCCACAACATTCTTCAGCCTCACTTCTCTAATTCTTGAAGACAATCTGTCTTCCAAATGCAGCTAAGAGTGACATTATCTATAACTCGGCCAACAGACCTGCACATTACAAAAGATGCATTACTGCCTCACAAAAAAGCAAAGCAAAAATGTTTGCTATATGCATGGATAACAAATAAAACACCACACCATACAGGTATAAACAATGTGATCTTCGTGCCATGTCCACAGCATCCTGAATCACCACAAAACAAAGGATGATAAAATACAAAATTAAGAGATGAATATGAATTCTAGGTAAATTACAGGAAAAAAAAACTACCTTCGTAATACACTGCAAAAGTTTCACAGTGAAAGAATTTGACTTTTTTTGGTAGATAAGTTAGTAGATAGTCACAACCCACACTAAAGACAATTATGTGTAACAACCCTCTTCATGTAGAAAACATTTCACGGCAACAATCACCTATAATTCCATTTACTAAAGTCTTGACATTATTTCCGATTAATTCTGCAGTTAGGCCAATTTAGTTATTTTAGGAAATCTACAGTTCACTGCAATTGTTGAGATACATGAATCTTCTATTCTGCATAAATTACCAAATTTATGGATGTTCAATATTCAGTCACTTCTTTTTCCTATCATTTACTGAATCATCAAGAAGTGGTATCAAAGTGAGTCCCTCTATAAAGCTGAGCAAAATACTGAAGTAATGTACATAATGGAAATTCCTGAAGACCCTGTCACCACATATAGAACTGAAGATCCGTATGTTTACCTTGCACAAAACTTCAACGGGTGTGGACATTTTCTTCTCACTGATTTTCTCATACTTCTGTTTCTTTGTGGCAGCCTGGAACACAAAGCAAAAAAAAAACAAACTGTCTTCATAAATAATGTGTAACTTCCCTGTTCTCAATGTAGAAGTTTGGGGTTTGATTCCTGTCAGGAGAAAGAGAACTTTCTGTTCTCCAAACCCTCCATACTGGCTCTGGGCCTTACCCAGCTTCCTTTTTCCAGAGTTAAATAGGCTAGGCTGTGAGGCCGACCACTGGCATCCATCAAGGGCCAAGGTCAAGAATGGGTTCATGGCATGCACAATTAAAACTTTACCTCCACCTTAATGGGTTTCAATTTGCTTATCAGAGTTAAACTTTTCTTCTTCATAATGTTACTGTAAAATGGTGTACACATCTGTGGACAAGAGGACAAGTAATCTTTAAATTTTACACCACAATTTGTTAGGAGAAGCCTCTCCCCTTTTCACACCTTTTGTGAACTGAGGCCCACCTGATGATGGCTGACACACATGGCTGCAACACGTACCAGTGCTGAATAAAACCAATATATTAGATCTGTATGGTTGTGTTTATCAGTTCATGTAACACTTTAAGAAGTAGGTGTACACAACAGGTACTATAATAGAAATTATGTTAATACAGCACATAAAACGGCATGAAGGAGATATCCAGACTAAATTAATCACAGATAATAGGATATACAAGCACACATGCAGAGATTTAAGCAAGAAATCAGTATGTCAGAAGTTATGGTGTAAATTTGCACAAATTCAAGATGGAATTAATGATGATAATCAGAGATCACCACACGAGAGAATTCTACATATCTTACAGGCACGTGTAAGAGCACTTGCTTTTCTTCAATTAAGTTCATGCCAGTATTCAAATTAAATTAAAGGAACTACAACGTGTTTACTGTAAGCAAACGTCACAGCTACTACCCATTAATAACTCCTATTAGTGTCGTTTTACTTACTTTCAAACCTTGCCAAGGTAAACTTCCTCGATTGAAATACATCAAGACATAACCCAGTGATTCCATATCATCTCGTCGGCTGAAAGAAGTAGTAAATATTTCACAGTCTGCGTAAGAATTTACATAGGTTAAAGACTACTGCTATACTCCATACAGTGGTCCAGACAATAACTGACATTTTGTTTACAAAATCTATTACATAAGAGTTATGCACAAGTTTTCAACACACTGGTAACAATTCACTCTCATGCAGCGTGAAATTTGAAAGAACATTCTCTTTAAAGTGTCCACATTAATAATCATTTTACGTTTTCAAGGCACTGTGTTACAAACCAGAAGGTCATGGGTTCGACTCCCAGTGGTGTCACTGGAAATTTTGATTGACATAAACCCTCTCGCTGCACCATGGCTCTGGGGTCATCTTAGTCACTAACAGAAATAAGTATCAGGGATATTTCCTGGTGTGTAAAGGCAGCCTGGTGCATAGGGTTGACAGCCTTACCACCTTCATGTGCTAACTGTCTCAAAATCTGGGAGCCTCAACATCCTGGAACCCTATGAGCCTGTATTAGACCAGTACAGGGACTGCTTTACTTTACATGTGAACTTGTAGCACATACTCATTTACAGATGACTAGAATTTCTGCATAAACAAACCAGAGAACCTAACAGTGCTGAAATGTACAGATCAAAAACAAAAAACCATACTCTGTCCAGCAACAGAAGGATCCACACTGTTTATGACTTGATTTTGCTGGGACAACTTCTTGGCATTACAGGTTTATGACAGGCACGGAACCGTGAAACTATAAGGTCTTCAACAAACGTGAGAACAGTTATTCCCTTGATGGTACAGACTTGATGTATTGCTTTGAAAAAGTACAACAGCAATTTTGAGTGTAATGGTAGTAACAAATATTTCAGTGACTTCATATTGCTCAATCATTGTGTTCAAAAAATATTTGTGAATTGAGATTCAAGTGTGTACAAATTATTTTTTCCTTAAATCTGCCTCATAAAACATGTCATTTTATGAACTAGAAAATAAGGATACCTGAATATGTCAGTTGGAAAAGGGGACTTGTGCACCTTTCAAACACCAGAAATGTTCCCCTCTTCCAGTGTTCACATTCAGTTATGACGGCCAGACATGGTAAAATTGCAGTGTTTCTTACCTCTGTTCGATGCCAAGGTGAGCATTAATGGAGGCATAACGTGCCGTCCCTGTTAGATTCTTGTCCTCACGGTATGCAATGTGCTGTCTTGTACGTGAGTCACGGTACTTCTTTGCCAAACCAAAATCAATCAGAAACAGCTACAGCAAATTAAAAGGAAAGTACAATCATTAATCACTCATTACTTTTCATTACAAAAAATATCACAGCAAAAAATTCTGTGCAAAAAGGAGACGGCTGAGGAAAAAACAAGTAATGTAACCACTTTGGATGAACAGCATATGTTAAGGACACAACTGAGAAATATTTTATTTAATGGCACCATACACTGCTATGATTATACAGCAATAATGGTACATATACGAATGCAAGTGGGATGAAAATGACAAGAAAACAGACGTAATCAGAGTTTAACCCATCCCAGCACCACTTTGTACAACACAAATCCCACAAGGGATGGTCTGGGATCACATCCAACCCTTCTCTGTAGAAGGTCAACCACCGACCACCAGAGCATTGAGAAAAATACCAACCACTGCAGATGGGACGGTTCATTATGTTCGTCACTCCTTAAATCAAACTTGTGGCTCATTTGCTGAATTTACAACTCTTCCACACAAGCTCCAACAAACATCCACTCACTGGCTAAGAGACAGTGTGTAATAAAGAACACAAAAAGTCCCAGAAAGTTTCACAAGGTAATGTCTAGCTATAAAATATTTGTCCTGCAGTGACTACTTCATGTTAAAACAGTTTGGCTACCCATGACCAGCCTCTTTATAAGGAAACCTCAGCCTAGAGAGCCAATGTCCAGCTGAATAATGCTGTATGTCAGACTCTGCCTTCTGGGTGCACAAGGATTACAAAGTTCCTGTTTGCTTTCTGGTTGGGGGAAATTAAAATTTTACACAATTTTAAGAGCATAGGCATGACTTTGTAACAAATTTTCCTTTTATCATATAGTAATTAAAGCAATCCAAAGATCTCACAGCATTCACGAATTCAAATTTATTAAACGCAATAACTAACCCCAACATTTCTGCAAATATGAGTCTAAATTTAACCAGAAATTATACCTTACAGCCCTAAGTTGAGGACTTAAGCATATTGTTATGAAACTGCTTCAGCTCCTTCTACACATCTCCAACCTGTTCACAGTAAATTCCTGTCCAGTGGGCTTGCCCTCCATTCATCTATTTACATAAGTTACATCTTTACCTTCCCATTTTATACTCTGCATCAAAACCGTCACAAAAGTTTATCATATACCCAGTTTTGTTAAAAACTTTCGTTCCCAAACACCAGTACCTATTTTACCTATTTTGTCTGCACAAATTTTTCTAACCTACGCAAGTTTCAGCTGTTGATCCTGGCAGGAGACTATGCTTTTCAAAATTCTCATTACTGATTAGCATGATGTAACTAAAAATACCAAATACTGTAATTTATTTCATTTATGATGGTGATTTACTCTTTTTTACAGTGCCCTTTGCCACAACATTTTTTTTTATTTATTTTATTGGTAACAATACACTTATACACAAAGCGTTCCTAAATTACTTATACAAAACTAAAGTGGAATAGCACAGAAGTAGAAAACTTACAGTATTATGCTATGTATCACAAAATGCAGTACATGTCGAAGTTTTTCTACAGATATTCACGGGTGTTCAATGTGATTTCCTCATGTCAGGCAGCAGATGTCTCATCTGTGATTTCATCTTAAATCCTATGAATAATGTATGCATCAATGATTGCAACTGCTTCTGTTTTATCCATGCCTGTAGTTCTTCCAAACTTGCCAGAAGAGTTGGAACAAAAGCCCTATCTTTAACGTATCTCCACACAGTACAGTCCAGGGGTGTTAAATCCTGTGATCATGGTAGCCAAGCTATCATTCCACCACGTCCAATCCTAGCAACCATCATGTGGTTGAGGTAGAAGTAACCTCATGAATGAAGTGCGGGGTGCCCCATCTTGTTGAAAAATGAAATCTCTGTTCATATCTTGCTGTAGCTGTAGTATGAAATAGTTTTTAAGCATGTCCAGAAAACTAATGCCAGTTACAGTTGGTGTCGCAAAAGAAGAAAGGGCCATATACTGTCACAGAACTTATAGCACAAAAACGTTTAGTTTTGGCGAGTACCGCAAATGTTCTACGATCTCATGTGGATTCTCTGTATCTACTGTTCTTACATTATGGTGGTTAACATAACCACTCAGATAAACTGTAGCCTCATCAGTGAACACAATTTTATTCAGGTAATCATCTTCGTTTTCCATTTTGTCAAACATTTCACCACAAAATGCCACATGGTGGTTTGAAGGAAAACTTGAGGACTAGGTGCAACTTTTGAAATGCACCTGACCAAACCGTTACTTCTAGTTCACAAGTTATGACAGGAGATTTTTGTATAACTAATTTAGGAACGTTCCATACAATATTACAAAATTTTAAATTTTCAAAGTTGAAACAAAATCTATGTTACCACTGGGATAATTGTTTTCAAACAAATATTTATAATGGTCTCTGAAGATGGTATATGACTTACTGAGGTGATCTTCTTTCTTTGGATTTTGTCCATCGCCTAACTTTCATTGTAGTACTACTTACTACCTTTCCTTTAACTGCAGAGAGAAGCACAGCTGAATTCTGAAATGTTGTATCTACACTGAAAGACAATGGGCAAAGTCAAAAGAAAGAAGATCACTTCAGTAAACGTTTATAATGATTCTAATTCTGTCCCTCAGTTCTTGAGATGGTTGATATTTGTGCTGCTTGGAACAAACAGAACTGTTCTAGGTTTAGTATCTGTCCCTCTGCTAGATGTGCTTCTGCTGCACATGATAATGGGAGATAACCTGGTATTTATGGTAAATTATTCAATGACATGGTTGGGTTGTTTTGAAATTTGTTAACTATTTCTTTTGTACAGTCTTTGTCTTTATTCACGCTCACTTTGTAAGTGGATGCTGGTCTGTTAATAAAGAATTAAACTTAAATAACATCAGTAAAAACAAAAACAAAAAATCACATAATACAACTCAAAATGTTTTCTCGGACGGGTAAACTGAAACTTGCAGCTCCCCAAGGAACAAATCTAGGGCCCCTAATGTTCATAATATATATAAATGACCCTCCCCTGAGAACACGTTCTGTATCAGAACCAGTATTATATGCTGATGATACTAATGTCACAATTTCAAGCTGAAATTTTGAAGATTTCTGTTCAGTGTCAAATTTAGTTCTCTCTTGTATGATTAAATGGTTTGCTAGCAATAAATGAGTTCTAGAGGTAGACAAAAAGAACATAATGAAATTCATAACAAAGAATTAATCACATTCAACATTACATATTGTTTATGAAGAAGAGTATATCAAAGAAACAGTCAATACAAAATTTCTTGGTTTACAAACTGATAACCACATAAATTGGAAGAATCAAACTGAGCAAATTATTAATAAGTTAAGTGCAGCATATTATGCTGTTAGGTTGATGGTCCACAGCAGTAACATTAACACTCTCAAAAACAATTTACAACACATACGTTCATTCTATCATAGAATATGGAATAATTTTTGGGGGGTAATTTTTCCAATAGTAGGAATATTTACACTTGCAAACGAAAATCTTCAGAATTATGGTTGGTGTACAACCCAAAACCTCAGGTAGAAGTCTATTTAAACAATTAAGTGATTCCACCCATTCCATACCAGTATATAATTTCATTTATTAGCTTAATTATCAGTAATCAGGAAAATTTTTCAAAATATACAATACTAACACAAAGAATAGGCATAATCTTCATAGACCAAATGCCAACCTACCTTGTTTTTAAAAAAGTGCATTCTATGCTGGCATAAAACCTTTCAACAGTTTATCACAGTGTGACAATCCTCAAGAATGACAAAAAACAATTTACAGTAGCCTTACGAAAATACCTACATACACACTCTTTTTACTCTGCAGATGAATTTTGTATGTGTAAAGACAATTTATAATACTGGTTTTGTAAAATTTTTGTAGTATTTTACATTTTAATTTTGTATATTGTATATTTATGACTTGTTCCACATCCTACTGTCTTTGTGACACTTATCTATGTACATGCGTGAGCACGCACACAGGTGAGTGTGTGTGTGTGTATGTATGTATGTATATGTATGTACATATGTAACAATGAACAGTGAGTAGGAACCAATTCTGAAGGTAAGGTAACCACATCATGGAATCAACAAATGCAAACTGACAGAACCATCCCTAACAATAAACTGGGCATCATAATCCGTGACAATGAAGAAGGAACATGTGTACTAATAGATGCTGCAATTTCAGGAAACAGAAATGTGACCAAAAGAACTGAGAAGAACCTTAAATATAAAAACCTGACAACAGAAATACAGCACAAGTGGGGTGTAAAAACAAAAGTGATACTAGTTAACAAATCAGGCAACTGGAAAACACTGCACGCTCATCTGGAAAATACCTGAGCAACATACCAGGCAAGCACAAAATCAAGGAGCTACAAAAGAAGTCATATTGGGCACTGTGAGCGTGCATGCGCGCGCATGCACACACACACATACTTCAGAAAGTACAAATATGAATTGTACAAAACATTTAACATGGGAAATAACATTACACTTTGCACAAATTGTAAATACAGAACAGCCGCAAAACTAATGTAGTAGTAACATGGTGTGTTTCAGGTATATAATTATTAAGCACCCTGCATAAAGGTGATAATGAATAATAATAATAATAATAGAAACCAGGATAGTGTATTTGGTAGTGGCTTGGCTACAGGTCAGATAACAGAGGAAAGGTGGTTCGAGCCCCTGCAAGGGTAAAATATAATGCCCACCTCTGAGGCCCAGCTAGCCTCCTATTCAATGGGTATGGGGGCTCTTTCCATAAGGGTAGCGCAGCTAGCGTGTGAAGCTCACCACTCACCTCCATCTAGTGCTCGAATGTATGGAGGTATACCCCCACTCCCCCATATGCCTTCATGGTACTGTACACACAGGAATTTACTGCTGTGGGCGGCGGCGGTGGTGGTGGTGATAATGAGCAACGGTTTGGAAAGGAGCCTCCCTGTGTATACATTTAATAGGTGGCTGATGGGCACCAGAGCCGGTCAAGACGTTCTGGAGAGATCTCTTGTCCCTGCCAGGACTCGAACTCCAGATCTTTCAGCCCGTATGTTACTGCCGACAAACTGGTCTGGGCTGGGGTAACCGTGAAATTTGTCCGACCAGGGAGCCACTTTGGCGTAAGTCCGACCGCATCGGTATTTGTAAGAAATACTTTTTGTTAGTAGACGAATGCCAGAATTCATACTGCTGAGTATTATTCGAAGTGAGATCTGAATAGCTTTCCAGTAACTTCGCCACTCCATGCTTGAACATGAGCACATAACGACCCTTCTGAGCTCCCCACTCCCTCCTCAGCTCTGTTATCACCAAGAGAAAGTGCCCGAGTAGTAGTTAGCCGTTTTACAGCAGTTGGTAATGGAAGAATGCCGTGTGGGATCCGGGCGAGAACAGAAGTAGGTCACGGAATAAGTCAACGCCAGAACACGAAGCAACGTTGGTGGTATAGACTAAGTTGAGACATGCAGAGAGGTTAACAGAACACTGAAAATCCCTCCAACGTGAGACAACACAACGTAATAATGATGTTTATCAAAAAGTAAAATGTCAAAACAAACAGAGTAATGCCAAAACAGAAACATGACCTCACTTCACTACTTCTAATTAACCCCGGGACGATCAACTAGCGAACATCATTAACACGGTATCACCCGCTATTGTACAGCGGAAATTTTAACGATTCAATGTAATACCCGAGGATAAGCAACGTCACCAGAAACTATACGTATGCCCGTACCATTCCTGAACGAAGGCACATGTCGTTCACTTTGTTCCGGAACGGTCTCACTGACCACACGGTCCATGGGTTTCAAATGGTCCTAGTTGGCCAATCGGTTCACGGACTCCAGTATTCGCTATCACTGTTTACCGTGGCAGCTACGAGTCGTTAACAAATCCATTGCGCTCATTTTCGGCGCGTTCGCGAAGACACCAAAAGCGCCTACTAGCTTCGTCTTGTCTGACCGTCTGTCCGCATGTATCAGCGCGGCTCCCACTGCACGCATTTCCGTGAAATTTTATACTGGGGGGACTTGCACGGATATCTCTCAAGAAAATCCAAATTTGATTAAATTTGGACAAAAATACGGGGTGCTTCGCATGAAAACCAAAGTACGTTTTGCCAATGTCGGCGACATGAAATCGCCATAAAACTCCTCTCTACGGGTGAAATGGTATCAGGATATTTGGATTGCCGAGGAGGTACAAACATTACGCAAACGCGCCAAAGTTTCACGTTATACGTACAATTTCCCTATTGTTTCTTCATGCACACTGACCACATCTCGATAGCTGACGAAGTTTATGCATACTTGATGCATCCAACTTTCAGAAGATCGGAATGACAATGGATACCAATGGTCACAAAAGTTAGGGAGACGCTGTCTGATGTTAAGAAATACTATCTCAAGAAAATAAGTGATGTAAAATTTAAAGAAAGAACGTGAGGTTAAATCTAGAACAGACCTGTAGCTTTGGAGAAATTACATGACATACTGAGGGCGACAACAGGACTTGGAAAAATATTACAGAGCATTTCAAAACCTCCGCTACACAGCCATGGTTATTACATAATGAAACACCACAAACAATGGTTAGATAACGAATGTTGAAAGTTTCTAGACCAAAAGAAGCCAGCTTAAGTGTAGTTCCAAGCCAAATTAATGGAATTAACGTGAACAACGTAAACCCGAAAACTTGTATTAATTTCTTGAACACAAGGATGGCATGGCTAAAAAAAAAAAAAGAAAATTAAAGAAAAACAAAAAAAACAAAAAAAAAAAAAAAAACCAAAAAAAAAACAAAAAA
>Ga0136643_10010528_pt1 | contig 13666 bp, 9 predicted proteins | sample TergutLab28metaG_FD_96883 | JGI IMG/M metagenome (GOLD analysis project Ga0136643, IMG submission 96883) | Labiotermes labralis P1 segment gut microbial communities from Petit-Saut dam, French Guiana - Lab288 P1 (version 3) (version 3) | ecosystem: Host-associated > Arthropoda: Insects >...
TTCTTAACAATAGACACGAATACGGCACACAGGAACGTATAATGGAATTAATTAAAACATGCACGAAGGGAAAACTGATGAACTGCTGGGAATCCATGTACATACAAGAATATCACAGGAAAGGCCATCTCATCACAGAACAGCAAATACCAGAACACAACTTGCTCTTTGACCAGATCATAACCACACCGGCGACCAAGGACACTACCAGGGCATCCATAGGGGGTAATAAGCACAAAGAAGACTCCATAGGAATCACCTGAATACGTAAGTAGGAGTACAACGGTCAAATAATACTGATTCACATATACCGTGTATTTGACGCACCTATATACTCATGGGGATAGGTATAGACTTTAGGTAATATGGGTAACGTGTTTACTTGTTCACAGGCATGCTACCAGATACCCTATATAAATAACTTGTTTTAGTAACTTCACTCTCGATATAGTGCATACTCCCTGAGGATGATCCTGTATGGGGATCGAAACATGTAGGAGGAATATAAATATGTTTTAATGTGAAACTTAAAAATGTGTTTTACGTATATTGTGCAATTTGTTGGTTTTAAACAAGTATTAACAGTAAGGCCGTTACTTACAAAAAAAAGTTACACTACAAGTACGGTTGAATGACTGGATAACAGGCCGTACTGAACTTGGTAAAACACAAAGAGCGATTGATTTACTGTGTGCTGTCTTAAAAGTGACGAGTTGTAGTTCCAAACATTTTCACTGCCAGTAAAGTTGCCGTATTGTTCTGTAGACCTGTTATATTGTGTTTGTTAAAGTTTATTACTGAAACTAATCACGTAACTGATGGCCGCATGTTGATCCTATACTAAGATATCCATGCGGTAGCCTAGTTACTGCACTGCGAAATTTGTGTGAGGTTGTGATTGGATTTGTCTGATTGTGGATAGAATCTAATCGACGGCTCTTATTTATTTATTTATGGTTTATTTAATTACGTTTTCAGTGTTACGATTGCAGAGCGTCGAATGATTCGTCAGACAGTTGGTGCACAGTGAACTGGAAAAGACGCGATCTGAAGGTATATCTTGGAAGGACTGAGCAAAATCACAAAACAGATCCATCTGTGTAGCTAGTTGTTGGACTGCGGCGAAGTTGGGTGGGGGGTGGGGGGCACTGGTGGGCACGGTGGTGACCTTACGTATTCCCTAAAAAGAAGGGAATTACTAGATCAGTTGAGCAACTACCGGCTTCTAAAAAACAGTGTAATCCGTGGGCATGGTCAGTAGTGTGTTCGTGTCAAAATTCTAAGAAAACTTATTGACACGATTATTAAAATTCATACGTTAACTGATACCGAGCAACTTTGTTCAAGATGTAACACACATGACAGCCATTCGGAAGATGATCAGTTAGGTTACCTTCGGGACGCTGACCGCCCTGAGTGAAGAGCTGGAATAGCTCAGTCAGTGTAGTGACAAGGCTACGGGCTGGACGAAAGGGGAATAGAAATTTGATTCGCATCAGACAGCTTTTTCTCTTCGAAGCGTCCTGACCGTCTGTGGACCCACCCAGCACACAACCCAGTGGGTTCATGGAGGGTAAAGCGATCGTAGTGTGAAGGTGGCAACTCACTTCCATCTACCGCCCCGTACGCCGTCACGGCCTGATGCTTCATTAAGTACAGGAATTTTTAGAGTTTTTTTTTCGCAGTTCCTCCAGCCAAATGTTGGAGTGGTACACGCTTTTAGACAACAATCGCTCCCTTCCATGCCCTTTACAATTTATTATTCACTCAACAACAGTTGTAATCGATACATTTGAAGGAATATATTACTTTGGTGACAGAAGGAATAATATTTAAAAAAATATTAAAGAAATATTGCAAAGGCGGAACAGATCTGGACTGAGTCAAGGTAGGTTTCAGTGACGGCCTTTTCTGCACACCTTATAGCACTTCTGTGTGCCATGAGAGCCTGACAATTCCTTGAGGATGTGAGCGATTGCCCACTTCTGATGCAGACTGCCAACGTTATTTCGGCATTAGTTCAGGTACTGCGACAAACCAAAAATAATCCGTTAGGAATCTTTGACTTAACCATAAACTTGGTAACTGGACTGTACAAAACAAAAACAATAACAGTGGATACGAGCAGATGTATGTACATCGGCGTTTCTGGTGCGAGCTGTAGAAATAACAAGCCATTAACGCTTACTGCAGCATTCTAGAAACAGAAAACTTGCACATAACAACAGTACGTGTGTGTGTTTTGCAGTCGGGTTGGTTTTGGAGGAACCAGTGTATTCAGCGTGGCAAAACAGGATGCCAGAACAGGCACTGCCGAGGTGTAATATAATAAGATGTGGTTTGGAGAGTTTGGAAGGAGACTCGGCAGCAACTGAAGTTTATTGTACCGGGGTGATGCCCATTATTTTAGCTGGTCGAGGAAGAAATGTAGGAGGGGCGTAATGTTACCGTCCTTGAGCTGCCAACACCATAGACATCTTCATCGTCTATGAACCGGGGGGTGGGGGGGATGGGAGGGGAATATAGCCGTGGCACGACTAAATTGCCATTTCACTGACTCAGGTAAGAAGGAAAGAGAGGTATGCCGTCTTGTTCATCAGCTACCTTCAGTTCATTAGGCGTTTAACGACCTCTGTGGCTGGACTCTGGGAACAGTGTGCTATTCTCATCTTACTCCTTGGCGAACTTGTAGGTGGAATATACGATAAATATTTTAATGAAAAGCCGATCCCAGTGGCCGCGCGGTCTAAGGAGTGCGTCTACGGCCGCTCGCTTGCTGGGATTGCAGGTTCGAATCCCGTCGGGGTATGAATGTCTGCCTCTTGTGAGTGTCGTCAGGTAGCAGTCTCTGCGTCGGGCTGATCGCTCGCCCAGAGGAATCCTACCAACAGTGGTGTGTCTGAGTGTGATCGTGAAGCTCGATGATGAGCAAGCCCTGGCCCACGAGGGGCCGTTGCGCCTTGGAGGGAGAGGGGAAATTTACTGAAAACTTACGTAGGCTTATGGGGTATATAAAAGTTAGTGTCACATTCAACAAACAAACGTGTTCGCCATTGGAATAAAAAACGGTAAATTTGTCCCTGTACAATCTATTAGGTAATATAAAGAGCATACAGGTGTAGTTTCATTCACTCTTAATATGTGCACTGGATGGAGGTGAGTGGTCAGCCTATCGCCCAGGCCGTTTTCCCCCGGAGAAAAAGCTCCCGGTACTCACCGCACAAGAGGCTGGGCGGGCCCCGGATATTTTGGTAAAGGTAAAGCAATCCCATTACAGGCCTGGACAGACCCTGAGGGTTCCAGGAGGTTGAGGCTCCCAGATTACAAGACAATCGGCACATGAAGGCGGTAAGGTTGTCAGCCCTACGCACCGGCCAACTTTACCCCCGCAGGAAATATTCCTGGTACTCATTTCTGTTTGAGGTTGAGTCGACCTCAGGGCGTTAGTGCGGCCGGAAGGATTACGTCAATAAAAAATTCCAATGACATCGCCCGGATATTTTGGGAAGAGAAAAATTTCTTTCCCTTGCCGGGATTCGAACACCGGTTCGTCCAGAGCGTAGTCCTGTCACTATACTGACTGCACTATCCTACTGTGCTCTCCGATGCAATAAGAGTACGAAATTGGGAGAGAGGTGGTTGTATTTTACACGCATGACCGTATATTGATGGTGACGTGCGACACACTGTAAATGCAAACATATTCTTGCAGTACAGATGTACCGCATTGTCAGTAAATACCTTCCCGTCTGTAACCAACTCCATGGACCAATTATTGCTGACAGGCTAACAGTTATCCAGCTAGTCAAGAAATTCCTTGCATTTTATGAAAAATGAATTCATCTGATTTCTGAACTGCCCACCAACCTCATGCATGCCTCATCCTCATCGATTTGAATCCTGAGTGGGAAAATTACGGAGCTCCTCTTTACGTAACAGTAATCTACAGCTTCATGTTACTACCCCTCACTTTGAAGCACTTCAACACTTTGTTTTCAAACACCGCCAATCGGTTTAAATATTCAGCACAGATACCGAAGAATGTAAAGGGTGAAATTTGTATATCTGTTCAAAATCATCCTTGTGTTTAAACCTTTAAAGCTTAGTGGTTACGTTATGTATTGTACCAACACATTTAGCATTCAGATATCCCACTTCCTGTTCACGTAATATACTTTCATGTTTCGTATGGATCTCAATTTCACTGGCTTTTATAATCGAAACGGAATGTGTTTACTGCGCGGTATGAAATGAATGTGTACACATACCTTATATAATACCCTTGGTTTGAAAGTAACACACCTGTGACGCCACAGCCACTGGTTTCCATGCTAATGACAAAGTTTATTTCTGTGAATAAGTAGGGAGAGATTGATATATCGATTTAAAGTCACCTGTGTCACCGTCACCAGTGTGATGGTTGCAAAAAATCTGGTCGATATAATGCTTCGATTTATATCGTCCACCTGTCATTAGGAAAACAGTTTACAGGTATAGTGGTGAAGTTTTGCTCACAGTGTTATTTGAGTAAGCAAGCCTCAGTGAAGTATGAACTAGAGGTGAGAAAAGTTGGAAGCTGTTAGTGCGATTGATAACACTGGACAACAAATTTCAAAAAGTTTTTTTGTATCTGTGATGAATATGCTATTAATTTATTTGTTTGCATCTGTGAAGTTAGAAAAGGGACATAAAAAGATTACTTGGCTCTAGTTTTAAAATTATTCTGCACTATGATGTTTTACGAAAGAAGATGAAATATTATACGGAACGGTGGTTTAAACTAAATACTATTCAATGGAAAAGAATGTGTTTAGTAGACTTATTCTGTTTAGGGATAATATTTACAACGTAAATTGAACAACTGCACAGTCTTTTTCATGTAAGTTCATTATTTAACACAAACAAAATCACCCCCCCCCTTCCCCCTTGCCTGTCGCTTGTATTCCATGGTAGGGATATCCCTTGCCAAGTCCAGCAGTAGTCGGCGAGCATAGCACAGTTCCATTTCCCTTGATATCTCTTCTGCATTGAAGAAATGTCTTGATGGAAATGTTCTCCGTGTTCATCACTCACCGCACCACAATTCTCCGGGAAAAAATCCAAATGCGAAGAAGGAAGTGTATTTTTAGTGACATGTTGCAGCCTCATTTCTGGTAGCTCTGCTAAAGGTTATTTACAAGCTCCTCATAGTTTTGAGCCCTTCTGTTTCCCAAAAATACTTTTACTACAAATTTAAAACTGTCCCAAGCTGCCTTTTCGTTGTCTTGAAGGAGCTTGTCGAAGAATTCGTCCTTGATAATGTCTCGTATTTGTGCACCAATGAAAATACCTTCTTTCAATTTTGCCTCTCTTAGTCTAGGGAACATTTCTCATAAGTAAGTAAAGGCAGCTTCTTCTTGGTTCATGGCCTTTACAAAATTTTTCACCAGACCAAGCTTTAAATGTATGGATGGCAACAAAATTTTACTCGGTTCCACTTGTGGTTGATTTTCCACATTCATGATTCCTGGTTCCAGAGATTTTCTGGCAGACCAATATTGTCTTAAGTAATGAAGAGACCGAGCTCTGCTGTCCCATTCACAACTGAAGCAGCAATATTTTGTGAATCCATGTTGTAGTCCAAGTAGTAAGGCAATCACTTTTAGGTTACCACAGATTTGCCATTTGAATTCATTGTAATTAATGGCTTCAATCAGAGTCTTCAGGTTCTCATACATTTTGTGTTGATCAGTGTTATTGGTGTTTTATTGAGTAAGTAAGCCGAACTTTATTCATTTCACTCGGACTGTTGTAGATGATTAAGCATTTGGGTCAAGTGCTTCCAAATTATTTTTCGGAATATTATTTGGGTAACAGAACTTCATCGATATGCTAAATACTGATGATAGCAAGTCGGAAACCTTTGACGCGAGTAACATGGTTTTTTTAATGACAATAAACAGACTTCCAAATGCTCTTATCTTATTTTATCCACTTTTATTGAGGTTAGCTATTTTTGCTTTGTGTATGCAGAGAAACTGTTTTCGTAATGGACTTTCTGCCCCAAATTCAGTGGTTACGTTAGAACATCCACAATTTCCCTTTGAAGTCTTAAAGGGCATTTTGCTAGTTGCAATATAATACAGGTTAAATTCACTCTAAACTGTTGGAAAGTTAATTTTTCAACAATGTACATTTCCTATTTGGCGCATTCCCAGCAAGACATTGCTTAGTCATGCGTCTGTTCGTACGTGTTTCGACCTGTAAAATTCGAAGAACCATTATCCGGATTTTCATGAATATTTATATTGCAGAATTTTATTTAATTTTGTCGGCACACGCAAATTTTCGTTAAAATGGAACAATACCGGACACTGCACGAATATTTAAGTGCCGTTCTGCGCGCATCGCTAAATACTTGCCGGACCGAAAACTATTTCAAACAAAAGTTTTAGAAACAAACAAAAACCTACGCTTTAGGCCAGGGGCAAAGAAATTTTGCTGAAATCTAGCAGCCACCGTAAAATTCTAGCTGCCAGAAGGGTAAATTGGAGCAAGTTCCTTCTGCGGGTCCAGGAACATCGGACGCAGTGGCACCTGCGCCAGGGATTTGTGCACCCCTGCATTGTTCCAAGTACATTTTTCAGAACATCTTATGGTTTTTTAAGATTATACAAAAAAATCTGTCTAGAGTCAACAACAGGGTGAACGCGCTAAACGTCTTAAGCTGTGCCTCGTTTCCTAACCTTTTACTGATTTCTCTTAAGTCTGGAATTTCTAACCCCGTATCTTTTCTTATACATTCAACTGCTATCGCATAATTCTGTGGTGGCATTTACTTTTTCTAACGACTGTGCAACGAATCGAGTATTAAAGCCGGCCGGCTAGCTTCAACAGGAATTTTCATGGTGCTCCTTTAACCACAACATGGACGTTACGGGTTAGTGACCTACATCAGACCAAGGTTGGTTTCGTAACACAAAAAGTCGCGATTAACTTTATGATTGTTAGTTACCAGTGACATATTGTTTTAATGAATGTAATGAGGAAGAATCGACAGGTAAATTTTTATTGCCATCCAGTCAACAGGATGAACCTCGAATCACTTTAATGTGTCATTATTCCATACATTCACGCAGCAGATCTGAAGAGAGGAGGAAGGCGGCATTCCACTGCACAATACATGTTTTACAAGTAAGTCCTTCATGAATTATTATTTCACAAATCCCATCTATAGCCACGGTTTCAACAAATAATTTTCCCATTGATTCGCCCTTATACATCATACTATAGCCGATGAGGTATAATTTGATGTCAAGATTTCACTGAGCATGCGCGATATGAGTTCAGAAAAGTTTCGTAAAAACGGACTAATAGTCCGACAATGACGATGATGCTGGTGGTGATAACAGAATGATTATGGCAAGTGGTGGTGGTGGTGATGATGACGACGATGATATGGTTTAAAAAAAATTATTTCTTCGGTAACGTACCACAGCATTTCTCTTCTTTGTTATTTGTCCAAGTTTATTTTAATTTTGCCTTCTAAACCTCCACCAGACTCTTGAAGCAGTGACAGCGATAAAATTGGGATTTAATGCCAAATATTTCGTTTATGGAATCTGAGATTACGTATCGAAAGGAAATAATTCAGTGTTCGTGTATGGTCAAGACTGCTGGGATGTTAAGCCTTCTTCTGATGCGACTTTAATCCAGCAGGTTCTCAGCTTTACACGCAAAGAGTCGCTTTACGGAGACGGTAGAAGCTAAAGCAATCCCATTACATGCCTGGACAGTCCCTGAGGGTTCCAGGAAGTTAAGGCTCCCAGATTTCAAGACAGACGGCACATAAAGGTGGTAAGGTTGTCAGCCCTGCGCACCGGCCGCCTTTACCCCTAGGATATATTCCTGGTACTCATTCCTGTTAGAGGCTGAGTCAACCCCAGGGCCATAGTGCGGCCGGCAGGATTATGTCAATGAAAAATCCCAATGACACCATCGGGAAACGAACCAGAGATCTTCCGATTTGTAGCCGGAAACGGTAGTGTATAAATTATAGAGGGTGTCTCACTCGCTACCGAACCCGGCATTTCTTTAATAATTCTAATACCAATGAAGATATTGCAACGAAATTTGAACAGGAGTTCGTTCGTTGTGTGAGAAATGAAGAGGAATGTGTCTGTAGTCCGTTTCAAATTTCGTTGCGATATCCTCATTAGTGGTAAAATTATTAAAGAAATGCCGGGTTCGGTAGCAAGTGGGACACACTGTATCTTATTGTCGGTAACATTTTACATCTCTTAAAGTGGTAAGTATGCTTGAATTAAAGTTGGTTCTGTGAACATGATCATAACCTCACATCTGCTTCTCTTTCAGACATTATGAATGAAAAAAGCGAATGCTTGTGATTATAATTATTAACTAGATTACTTTATAGCGCAGGTTCCTTCTTTAGATAGCAATAGTTATCCGCTTGTCAAGAAATTACCTGCACTTTATGGAACCCGAATGTTCATTATCGTCTTCACAAGAGCCCAACAACTTTTCTTGTCGCGAGTAAGATGAATCCAGTCCACAAGATCCTATTTTGTGTTTATAACTCTTAAAATGTTTAAATAATAATTTGGCTAGAGAGTAACACATCATGCAAATGCTAATCAAAAACAGGGATACTGTGTGGAGACAACTGTATTGTAATCGAGATCTAAAAAATTATGCTTGTCAGATAAATGTCTGAAGTGAACTGATCAAGTTTGATGAGATGGGCAGGACATCTACACACACAGGAGATACGAAGCTATTAAAATCGTGCCCTCCGTCTGTTTCTTGGTCGGGCCATATCAGTTTCCCTACAGCAATAAACTACGAAATACGGCCCCAAGAGTAAATGTTTAAAAGGAATTCTTGCCTTATGTTCTCGACTTCCTGTGACAGTGTTTAATGTTTTCTATCAAATGGTCCTTGTGTAATCGCTTACACAATCGTCAGTACTTCTTATTTTTTATTTCAGCACAAAATGTAACTTCATCAAGATGTTTGCATTCTTTTCTGGCATTGTGTTTCTGCATTCCCACACACAGCGGTCAGCTTAGAAAGTACATTATGCATTGGTTTTATAATTACGACTAACAAGATGCAACTATTTTTTATTATTTCTTTCTAAAAGGCTCTATATGTTTCGGGGGTTCCTCCGCCCATCATCAGGAGCACATAATTGTACATTCAGCTGCAGGTATTGTCGACTGTACCGGTAGATAAAAGTATATAGGCTCTATTTACAGGTACTTAAAATAATTTTATAGTTAAAATTGAGTGAGTCAACATTTAAAGTCAATGAGTTAAAAATGGTTAATTAACAATAAAAAATTATGATATAATCTAATAATTCTGAAAATGTAATGTGTTCAAATGTAGAATGTAGAAACATGTAGAGCCTTTTAGAAATAAATAATCAAAAATAGTTGCATCTTGTTGGTTGTAATTACAAAATCATACTAACGATGCATGGACACACGAATATCAAATATATTATGCGTTCTTAACTGCATCTTAGTTCTCTCTTTTTTTTTTTAATGCCCTTTGGTCTTTCATGATTTAAACTACTGTATTGTGCAATAATTTCTTCCATACCTGTAATAATTTGTTATGTTGGTGTGTTTTATCCCAGATATTTAATTACATTTAAGCGTATTTCTATTGCATTTAGTACATGTACGCTTGCGTTAATTCTTTTTGCTTGATCTGAAATTCTCACAATAGTGCTGGTGACGATTTAACCCTTTACCTGCTAACGTGGAGAATATGGTGAGCTCCAAGCTAGCAAATGGCAGATGGGATTTAACTCGGCGTTTAAAGGGTTAACTCTTTTGGGTGCCATGACGTCACATCTTTCGTTCTCCGTAGGTGTCGCTCCTCCATTTCTACGGTTTTCGTTTTATCATCCGCGGTTTCTTTATCGCATTACGTTGTTAATCTATTCAACACTGTGACATGTACGTCACCCTCAGCTTTTGCAAGAGTGCTTACTTGAGATCCTATAATAAGATGTGCAATATTGTGGGATAGGAAAACCCTGGGGAACTGCTTAAGAGATAATGCACCCTGTTCAGCAAATGGGTGTGTGTTTGCTTAACACTGCTGCGATGTGGAAATGTTGAAAAATACATATTGGTTACTTTTGAAATTTTAAAATTTTACTTGTATTGAATATTTAGTTTTGCTGATATTTGCAATAAGCATAACACATCTACAATTACGTTAACAATTCAACTGCACCTTCCTCCTCCTCATAATCATCATCATCATCATCACAATCTTCATGAGATGTGGAGTCTTAAACACAACGCCTTGCCCCCAAATCAACTGTGTGTTTCCCTCTTGTTTGGTCTTCCAAAATCGCTTTCAATTTACATTAACAAACAAGCAAACAAACAAACTATTTTACTACTCTGTGAAGGAGAGTGCTTCTTGAATAGCTGACATACGTTGACGTGCTCAATTATTCCCTAGCTTTTGCGGAAAACTAAGATTCATTATAGGATATAGGGGGAGTGTGCCACTCGACCCTGCCCTCAAACGGGTCAGTCCTTCACACACTTTACCCCCATTGTTTCCAGATTCATTTTATTAACATCCTTTCATCCGCCAGTACAACTCTGGCACCCAAGTGGCATCTTTCTTTCTACTTTACCGAACAAACTCTTCTAATGTAGTACTTCTCATCTCCACAACGAATACTCCAAACGCCGTACATTTCTCCTACTTACCTTAAGTGCTGCTGTCTTAGTAACATCCTATTTGAGGAAGAGTACAAACCGTGGAGCTCCTGATCATGCAATAGTAATTGCCTATACTAATTTACATTATAAAACTAAATTAAGGTATCATCCGCCGAAGGAGGGAAGGATTAGCCGTTGTTGGTAGCCCTGAAGCTATGTGAACGTTTAGGAACGGGGTATCATTTTGAGCAGGAACCGTAATTTCCCTCAATTTTGCATATGTAGTCAACTTTTCACTCTCATTTATCCATCACTTAATGAGAGCGACATCTGAGTATCATAGCAAATGACTCGCCAAAGTCCCTTTTGATTTCGCGTAAGGCGATAATGAAGTAGTTTGCGGATTTATTGTGGGGTACGATGTTGATAGTTTTGCGTTTTTCTTTGGAGGGGGGGGGAGGTGTTAATGCAAATGGACAGGTTTTCGTGGGTTTAACTTTACCTCGTCCATGGAGCTCGTCAGGTGGATGAGGTATTCCTTTCTCAGCAGGGAAGAAAGGAGAAGAATAAGAACAAGAGCCGTCCGTCACCTGTCCGACTTCGTATTCCCATCACTTCACACGTGGCCACACCCACGATACACTTCAAACAACTAATTACATTGACATAAACAGTTTAAGCACAAACTCTAAATTGTAAGCTACACACACACGCACACACACACACACCTTCGCCCTTAGTAACTATCTCGATCTGTCCATTCTTTCTCGTTGCTGCTTCTCTCCACCAACTTCCAGCGTCTTTTGTCGTGACGTCATCAACAGGTTGTTCATCGGAGGTGGTCAAAGATCTGTGGGGGGTACTGGCGGTGAGGTGGCAAGGGAGGGGATACGTTTAAAAAAAGGACGTAGAACTGCCCAAGGCTAAACAAGTTTTCCCATGCACAAGCATAAGGCTTACTTCAGCGGTCGTAAGAGATCGGAAAGAAAGTCGCTGGAGAATTGCTCGCTCCGTATACCATAAAAACTTTCCCGTTGACTGAAACACGAAATGCAGGGGAATTAAAATTCGTGAAACACTAATATCTTTAAATGTTCTGAGCGCGAATTTCATGGAACATGTTATTCAGTTAATTTCTACCTCACAGAACAGACAAAGCCTCTCCATAGCGAAGACCCTGTTAATGATGTTTAGGGGGGAAAAAGTGGCAAGCTGTTTAAACAAATGAATGGCAAATTGATAATTTACATATCTAACTGTGGTTTCCACAGATTACACATCCATTGATGTAATATTTTACAACACAGAATTTGAGAGATGCTTTTATCACATTTGAACTGAAAGCGCAGGTTGTGAGACTGAAAAGTCCCGAAAATACAACTCGGTATAATAATAATAATAATAACACTTTTTTATAGACATAGCTGTCCCAAATACACATAATCTCGCCAAAACAATAACTGACAAACAAAACAAGTACCAAGGACTGGCGAATGAAATATGTGCTATGTGGAAGCAAAAGGCAGCACAAGTGATCCTGATAGCAGTACCATCTACGGGAGTAATTCCAAAGTCACTAATACAAAGTCTTACTTATTTACTTACTCCATGGTGCAGAGTCCTTCTTGAGAAGCTTACTGGTTTGCAGCTAGTCAAGAAATACCCCTCATTTCACGGAACCCGAAGGTTCATTAAGTCTAGCAAGACTTAACCTGCACCCGAATCTGTAATTCTTGGCACATGTTCAATTGTAAGAAACTTTTGAAACTACGAATAAGACCACCGAGCCCAATCCTATTGATTACTACATCCCAGGATAGGTGAAAATTTCCCAGCCAAAGCTGAGAAGTGAGAAATTCGATAATAATAATCGAAACGTGCCTTGTTCGGCAAAGGAACACTACTGTTTTGTTTATCAGTATAAGATTTTAGCTTGGTTTCACCTTGTCCCCTGAAGGCCTACACAGTATTTGAAAAAGTGAACGCATTAATTCGGTAAAAGAAATTGCTCGATTTTAAGCACAATTCTTTTGCCTTTAGATTACGAACCAGCAGATGAAAAAGGATACAATCTAGTACTTGTTTTCTGCAGTTCGTCTGGTCAGCCGCAGTAAGCTCTGTATTGATGTGGCGTACAATGTAAGCCATTCGATCCGTTGACGTTTATTGCCGCCATTTGATTGTGCTGTCGTAACTGAGACTTTTCTTTGATATCCCCAGACGAAATTCAAGCAGACAGATCAGCATCTTGGAGAATAAATAATGCCCTGCTTAAGTTAATTATGTAATGATAATCATTGTTTCTTCTGGGAACTGTGTGAGACACGAAGGTAGCAATGCTGCGCGAGCAAACTGGAAGTTTTGTTAATGTTAAAGTGTGTGGTACATATATTTACCACTGTGATTTAAAAGATTAAAGTGTAAGCAAGAATATGAAATTAACTATAGATGTAGGCTATAGCGTAACTAAGATTTCTTTTTTTTAGACAGGACATCCCCGTTGTGTTTTAAATATACGTGTATAAAGAAAAGGAGCTGGATCACATTCTATACACAAATGTACCTTATATGTGAAAACACCTACGTGTTTCGACTATACATATGTATCTTTATTGTTGCACCGTGCATTTTGTAGATTCATTTAATTAACACACCAACTAATGCACTCTGTGTGTGTTTTTAAACTTTAACTTTAGCAAGGAACAGTGTATGCTCACTGAGGATGATCTTATGATCGAAACATGTAGGAGGGTTTTAAGTGTTAATGTAAAAGTTTTGGAATTTTAAGTAATATATGTGTGCATTGGTTGGTGTATAGGATGGCTTGAAACTAAATGGTACTCATAAGCTTCTGGCTTATGCCGATGATGTTAATATACTGGGAGGAGGTATACATACTTTAAAGGAAAACGCAGAAGCTTTAGTAGCTGCTACTAGGGAGATTGGACTGGAAGTAAGTGCTGATAAAA
>Ga0136643_10010529_pt1 | contig 13665 bp, 9 predicted proteins | sample TergutLab28metaG_FD_96883 | JGI IMG/M metagenome (GOLD analysis project Ga0136643, IMG submission 96883) | Labiotermes labralis P1 segment gut microbial communities from Petit-Saut dam, French Guiana - Lab288 P1 (version 3) (version 3) | ecosystem: Host-associated > Arthropoda: Insects >...
AACTTTTCGTATTCCTATTCTTTTTTGGGGGCAACCATTTTCCCCCCCCCCCCCCACCCGGTCTCATTTTCTTCAAATCACACATTAAATTATGGACAAATGACGAAGTTCCCTGTATATTCACCACTTCATCCCGTGTAAGCCCAAAGTGTTCAACTCCATTGACTTTCTCTCTCCAGCATGTGTTTCGCACTAAGTTAATAAGACGCAAAACTGTCATCCACTGATTTGTTTGAACGTTATATTCTTTCAGTTGCAAATTAAAGGCGATGAATTATGTTTAATACAGTAATTAGTCTATTTTGAAATATGACTCTGAATAATTAGAGGCATTGTGCCATTTATATATACAGAAATTACGTACTATACAGATAAAATCGGTTTCATAAAAAAACTAAGCAAAATAAGAAGAGTATTGAATTTAGGAACAGACAAGAAGCAACCGATTAATGTAACATGGATGCTTCCACCGTAAGATTAGAGAAATGTCTGATTAAAATGGCAATGCAATGAAGAACACAGGAAGAGGAGAAAAAAGATGATCTACGTGAATATAGGGAAAAAGTTTAAGAAGACAATGTAGTGATTTGAATGATTTGCAGACCAGCAGACGAAAGTGGAATAACAAGAAGCTATCAGCTATTAAAAACCGTTTGGATAAATTTTCTCTACACACAGAACATCAGGCTGAGAAACCTTTTATCCGAGGTCCCTTCTTACGAAGTGGAGGAAAAAAATGTTCTCATAATATCACCGTGCTTTCTGTATTTTCTCGAGTTTCGGGTTTGAATGGTGTGGCGGAATGTCATGAAATCTAGGGCATTCGCTTTTCTGGGATCTTACGCAAGCAGTCATTCATGGTCAAGCAATCCAAGAAGAAATTCTACTTGGATTACTTGAATTGTAGATGGGACAGATAGGTTGTACCGAAATGTCAGTAACTATCAATCTACGCTGCGTAACATCCCAGCAGAGCGATGATCTCCTTTACATCGAGGCGGAAGCCTGACTTCATGAAATATGATACGAATATTACGCCACTGAACCTCACACCAACGCCATACTTCCTAATATCCTACAATTAGTAATGACAACTTGTCGGGCGCATGGACTTTTGAGGCTCGAAAAACAGTAGCGCGTTTTATTTTTGTTTCTGAGGCAGAGTAGACTAGATCTATCGCAAAATACAGCTCTAAAAATTTTGTTAATATAGTACTTTTGTGTAATGTAAAATAACAAAAAGGAGGCCGTGCGACAATTTTTTTTTTTTTTGCGTCTGCTTAGGTGGCGATGTGCAATGAATCACTGGATGTAGGGGACTGAAATTTGGTAAGGAGATGGATATGAAACCTACTCAGATATTACGAGTGCAATATGTTTTGTCGATCAACAATATCAAGTATGGCAACGATGCCAGTCTTGGAGGTTACGATGAACACATTTGACTAGTATAGCCTCCACAAATTAAGATACAATTATATTAATAATTTTAAATTTTATATCTTTTACTATATCACTAAAATCTTTTTTCGATACCCGTCATGATGGTTACTTAAAAAAAAAAAGCTTTAATAACAATAATACATATAAGCAATGTGAAGAAAAGTGACGGGAAGACGAGGAAGAAGACGTAAGAAGCTACTGCATGACCTTAAGGAAAAGACAGGATACTGTAAATTGAAAGAAGAAGCACTACATCGCACTCTTTGGAGAACTCGCTTTGGAAGAGGCTATGGACCTGTCGCAAGAAGGACGACAAAAATGAATGCAATAGGAAAAACTTAGTGGATTTCCTTCGCCATTTCTTGATATCTGTGTATTTTCTTATGATAAATAATATTTAAGATGAATACGTAGTAGGAAAGGAGAGGTCCACCCCCCCCCCCCAAACACCCACACACGGTCGCAGAAGCCAGAGTAGAAGACTGAAAATTCGTGGGAATGCCACTTGGCATTTACCTGGTGGTTGGTATCGTCATATTCCTCTTCATCATCAGCCACGTGTCCTGTGGTGATATGGCCCGCAGTTGTGATAGTTCGCACGTGTCGGCGGGTCGTGATGACGGAACGCCCTACCTCTTGAGGCAGTGTTTCAGCGTCTGTGTCCCTGCTCTGCTCCATGGATATCACTTCCCTATAAAACACGCACGAAATGATTCTATATGAACTACCGATGGAAAAGCAACGATATCGAGAAAGAAATGTTGCAATTACCATTTTTCTCATAATCCCAGATTTGGGTAAAATAAATCACTAACATTAAAAGGAGTTCCACGGATTCTTGGAAAGTGACACAAGAATCACAAGCAGCCAGTCATTATAAGCACAGGAAACTTCTCCGTGAAGAAGTGAAAATGTAAGAGCAGGCTTCGTCAATGCCCATTGTGCGTGGGCTCTGTTTCGACTATACACCTATCCTAACTGCCTGTGGATGTGACAAAAATGACGCTTTTATTGAAAAATATCCAGCTCCCTGTTATGTGTAGATTCAAAGACAGAAGTTAAAAAATTTTAACTCGGTCTACTTTGGAAAATATGTTTATTTCAGATTACTTAATTAATCAAATTGGTAAACGTTTGATTTATATAGGCTCGCAGGTGCATAAGAACACATTGCTGTGTTACACGGACAACATACGAGTATAAGTTTAAAAATATATGTTCCCTTTACATTTATCATTTACATTATTCTATTTAGCGCGACCTGGTTTAGGCCTACGTTAATAAATTCTCGCCTTTTGTTACGGGTACTGGATGTAATTTCCCCGGGGGTAGAACAAAGGGCCGGTATAGCTGACTTTACCTCCATCTACTGACGATAATAAGAATCTGTGGAGTTGTAACTCCATTCCCTTATGTCTTGGTGGCGTAAGCAAGGAAAACATACCTTCAATCCGAATTTGACTTTTAACTGTTCATCTGTTTATGTATGTTATTCACTTTATTTTAAAGTTAAATAAATGAGAGAACATACCTAATTCCTTCAGACAACTCTTTAGTGCAACATAGTACTTTCGTATAGGCTAAATCGTCATTAATTACTAACCACGTAATAACATACTGCGGTTTAAAGCCTATTAAGAAGCTGACAGTGATGTACATAATCCTGATATCATGAAAGTGTGAGAAAGGAAACAGAAAATACAAAGGAAAAACTTGAAATTTTGTTACGCGATGCCAGGCCGAAACTTTGGGTTGTGGTACAAGTAAAAGACAAAGCTCTCCCCGCGGTATGAAAACATGTAGGGGGGGGGGGCGATAGTGTTAGCGCTCTTTTCATTCTTAACCTAGGAATTATGTGGAGGTGAGTGATTAACTTCATACTAGGGCCGTTTTACCACCGAGGTAATAGTGACCGCTGTTCTTCGGACAGGATACGGGTGGGACGAGAGCAGGTCTGAATTTTTTGAAGAAAGTAACAAATTCTGGCCCCTGTTGGGAGTGCTACGATTTCTCGTTCGTCCTGCCCGTAACATAGAATTCTTTGGGTAAGCGCAATAAAAACTTAACTGTTGGGAGTTGGATTTTAAAAAATGTCAAGAAATGTGCCAAATTGAGAAAGCGTTAACAAATAAGGTACGACTCCACAAATCTCAAAATATACAATTGTGGATAGAAGTGGTTAACGGAAAGCAGAGTGGATAATATCGGAATAACTGAACTGGATCTCTGAAACAAAGGCTAAAAAGGCTACTATGAGTATGATAACGAGTCTGACCGAGCTGAGACTATTTCTTGCACAACTACTTAAGATTTCAATGAAGTAAATAAATTTATTTGGCATGTTATGTGCCTTTAAAGCCGATTCCATTGGCCGAGAATTCTAAGGCATGGGTCTGCCTCCGCTCGCTTGCTGGGATTGCGGGTTCGAATGACGCCAGGGACATGAATGCTTGTTTCTTGCGAGTGTTGTGTATTGTCCGGTAGAGGTCTCTGCGACGGGATGAACACTCGTCCGGAGGAGTGTGTGTGTGTATGTGTTATTGAGTGTGATCTTAACGCTTCGATAATGAAGAGGCCCTGGCCCTTTACAGGCCGTTGCACCAATGAGAAAACATAAAGAGGACTCTTCTGCCGTCAGAATGCTATTTCTCATATAGATTTATAATTTGAAAAAGGTATTTTTTTCGCAGTTACTTCGTGATACCAGCTTCTTTTTCTTAAAAACAATCGCGATTGGCACTGTTTTGCAGACTTTCTTATTGCTATACCTACTTCACACAAGATTCCAGTTCGGTCTATAGTCTGCTTACTTGTTGCGAACTTGTGGCGTCCGTGATGGAGGGAGGTGGGCAAGCCACGCACGGATGTTGTCTCACGGCAGGAAACCCTACATCCGTCATGAGGTGGTGTGTTCCGAACATAGTCCTACAGCATTGAAAAGGATTCATAATGGTTCAGGTAGCCTGTCATCTCTTTCTCACCACGAAGCGGGTCCCGAATTTAATCTCAAAGCAGACCATTTGATATTTACCTTGAACAATTTGGAAGTCAAGGAAAATTTTTGCATCCTGTACTTCTGGTACTACCCAGCGAAACTTTCATAAACCAATGCTGCAGGGATTCAAAAGCAAGCATTTATGGGTAATGTAGTGTGAATGTCGATGGCTCAAACCCAGACATTATTTGTGATCATATTCTTTTCGTCGCCGTTATTTTTCATCTTCATCATCTAACCTTCAGGGACAAAGAATTAAGGGTATTTTAATGCGAAGGACTCAACTCTCACCGCACACACCTCATCACGAGTAATGTCTGTGGTCAGTTTCTTTGTTCTTATACTGTTACTGTACTTGAGCATTTTGGTTTACCTATTTGATATTTTTGTGGGCCGGGTAGCTCAGACGGTATAGCGACTGACTACGGGCTGGACGGTCCGGGATCGAACCCCAGTGGGGAAGAGATTTTCCGGCCGTCCAGACCGGCCCTGGGGCCCACCCAGCCTCCTGTAAAATGAGTACCGGGTCTTTCCCGTAGGTCAAGTGCGGCCAGGGCGTGCTGCTGACCACTCACCCCCTTCTAGTGCCGCGGTCATGGAAGAGTAGAGCTATACCTCTACCCACCCTCTGGGCCACACCGGGCTTGTAACGGGATCACTTTACCTTTACGTTTATTTGATATTTTTAGGCGCTATTGCAAAATAGCGAAAATCGACTGTTAGCTTCTCATGTGTGTCTGTCTGTTCATCCGCATGGAACAACTCGTCTTCTACTGGATGGAGTCTAATGAAGTTTGGTATTTAAGGATTTTTCGAAAATCTGTCGAGAAAATTTTACTTTAATTAAAATATGATAAGAATATCGGGTACTTTACGTGACATCTATGTAGATTGATGATATATTGCACCAAATTCTTCTAACAACGAGAAAATTTCAGATAAAGTTTATAAAAAAATCAAAGCACATATTATGTGTTCGGTAACTCTTTTCATAAAATCGTGTCGTTTATGAGATAATATGGAAGAAATATAGTAAAGCCAATCGGGCTACGAATGACAGTAAAATACAGCACATAAAAGATCCTATTTGCATCCCGGATAACGAAGGCAAGAGTACACATACACAGTCATAACATGTAATAATCATTGCTTTTCCACGGCAACAGTGGTTACGCCATTGGGCCACAATATTACGTTCTACGTACATTGTCTGCGTTTGTTTATCTCAGTAATTAACCAACTAGATGCACAAAAGTTTTGTTTTACAATAAGTTTATTTCATGCCTCTATATATTTCGAGCACCACTTGCTCATTATCAGGAGGCCAAAATTGTATTATACAGCATTACTGATGATGAGCGCACGTAGTGCTCGAAACATGTAGAGGCACGAAATAAACGTATTGTAAAACAAAACTTTTGTGCATCTAGTTGGTTAATTACTAAGACAAATATACTAAGATGCATGGTCAGCAAAACATCAAAAAATTGTCTGCCTTGTTAATTGTCTAATTGTCTGTGCGTTCAGAGGTCGTTATTAATAGCATTTTGCACAAATAAATTTTCAGAAAATATTTCCAATACCAGCTTCATTGGTAACAGTAAATAACACCACATAATTTTATTACAGGTCTGTGAATCCGTGTAGTTTGGTATGCACTTCCCACGATTTAGGAAGAACCCACAGATCAACTACTCTTCATCTATCCATAATATTTTTTTTGTCCTGCTGCGGTTTATTTCTACCCTGAAGATGGGTGTTGCAAATACTTTCGAAACGATGATACCCGGTTACCAAACAACACAACGTCATTAGGAAGTGACGATTGTAATCTTGATACACACCACTATACGAATATTACAACACTAAGAATGATTCCAAGAAGAGTTACGTAAAGAGATGAAAACGAATGAGACGTTCAAGGCCTCCTAATGTTGGCCTAGTGCTGTCTATAAGCCCTAGTTGTGACTAGAACGGTGTTTGGCCGGGATGACTATAATTCTGTTAAATCGGGGTTGGGAGAAGATGGAGTAAGTAGTGTGGCTGGTGATTGGTTTTGCAGCGGAGGGATATGCTGTTAAACAGCAGAATAGAAAAAATATTTTAATTTCTTTCATTTTGGTTTTTGCTGTTTGCTGGGCTTAATGATACATAATTCCAGACAAATATTTGTAAATTTGGTATAGGAAGCAATATGTTAATGTATAACTATCATTATAATAATGTGACTGTGGACGACGATGACACTGGTGATGTTACTGACAATGACAGCGGAAATATATGTTTATGTCATTAAAAGAAGAGGTCTCAGATACGATCTTTCTGGTAATACTGTACATCTAACTTTTAGACGTCTTCATGTGGCAAAGCAAAATGCACGTCAGCGTTTTACAAAAAAAAAAAAGATATTAAATATAGGCCTACTTGGAAACCCCCAAGTGTTCCCTAAAGTGACTAGCCCGATCATATTTTCGTAGATAAATGAAAAGGTGACGCAGAACCGGACGTTCCTACAAGAAACCACCCTTGCCATGGCCCACATTATTGTTCTAGAATTAGGTCACCTTATTGCTGAGTTCTGACGCGTTAGAGTTACACAACGAACGGAAACGCGTGCCCCAAAGAGAATCACCAGTCTGTAATTGTTTAAAGCTGTCGCTCGCGTGCCGGCGGGGCTAGCTAAGCAAACGTTAGTGGGCGTAGCCACAAGAAGTGCGTGCGGAAACCACGAGCGTTGATTTTCGGAGTACAGCAACTGACACATCTAGCTTTGGCTCCAGGCAAGCAGAAAGTTCGGAGCTACGGAACAAATCGTTAATTCGCTTTCCACATAAGTTTAATATTGAGAAGTGGAGATTAACGAAATGGGCACAAATGAGTGGTTGGGCATCGGGCTAAAAATAGGGTTTAACGGCTTGCGGTTATGGAAATGGTCGTGAATGTTTGAGTTTCGTAAAATATGGAGGAAATCAGTGACTGCCTGAGCGACTGTCGGCGTTTTGAAAAGATTCTGGTACACTGAATTATGTAATTTGTTAATTACTTATTTAATCGGTTATTATTTGGTTAGTTACTTGTTTATAGCTGTTTAGCTGGGGTGAGACTTTTTTTTATCATATCTCGATAGCACTAGTAGGACTCCTCTAGACGAGTGATCGGCCCGTCGCAGAGACCTCTACGTGACAACATGCACAACACCCACAAAAGACAGACACCCCGGCGGAATTCTAACACGCAATCTCAGAAAGCGAAAGGCGGAACCTACGCCTTAGACCGCGTGGCCACTGGGATCGGCAGAGAGATATGCTAGAAGTAGATATTCAATGTACTGATAAGAGCCTTAGGCCTATGTTCAGGTGAATCACGTGCAAGACGTCAGCGTTCCAAATTGACCTACCTTTCATTTCGAAGTTACATTCTGTACACAGGATTGTGCAAGCAGTTTTATCCGGCTGACGGTACGAGTGGACAGCAGAACTACTACAGAAATGTACTGCCACTGAGTCGGTTAGCCTCACCTTGATGAAGGGAATAGTAGACATTGCGCGATCAAACATACGATGTCTGCAAAACTGTATCGTTCTTTTTGTAACCATACTTTGCCGCATGTTATAACAATGCGCCTTCATAGCAGATTGCGACAGCTCTAATATCAGATCAGGGGCTGGATCTAAACTGAGGCTCTATGAGTATAGTCTGTCGGTGCGTTTTGTTGTGGCAGCCTTATGCGTTTGAATTCACATCCGGGTAGAGATCGTTGGGCATATATGAGTCAATTGACACCGCATATGCCTCCTGATAATGTTCAGTGCCTTCTTAGAAATTATTGATTTATTTACCTATTTATTTTTACGTCATTAGTAAGCTCTGTTGTATGAAGAAATAGAGAAGAATACAGGCCGATGACTATGAACTCCACTGTAAAATGTCGCTGTTCATCTGCAAATTGTCGGTGAATGCTGTGAAGAATTGCTTCACCTACATGGCACCGGGCATAAAATTGGTTTAGTGATGCTGTGTGTGGTAGCGGTCGATACCAGTGCCCGCGCGTTCGAATCCCGCCGAGGGCATGGATATGTCTGTTGTGAGTGTTGTGTGTTGTCAGGTAGAGGTCTCTGCGACGGGCCGATCACTCGTCCAGAGGAGTCCTACCGAGTGTGGTGTGTCTGAGTGTGATAGTGATTCTCGATAATGAGGCTGCCCTGGCCCACTAGGCGCTCTTGCACAATAAAAAAAATTCTAGTATAGACGGGCAGACTACAGTGTGCTGACCGGAGTCGGTCTGCTAGAGCTGTTGCCCCGGCCCCCAGAGCTGTCTTGCAAGTGTTACCTACGGGATAACTTCTCAAAATTGTCACTTCTTTTTTAAGCTGGTAGCAACTTCCCCCACAAGAAGTTAAGAAGCGGGACACTTATTAACGATACTATTCTTGCAGGTTGTTGTTGGTTAGCAACGATTGAACAGACATGACTTTAATCGACGGTCATTATATGACATCTTAACCGCACCATTTCTTCTAAATGTCTTCATCCTGAATTGTAATCGTGTCCGTAGAATGCGAAATATGTCTTACTGGAACCAGATGTGAACAGTACGCTGTGACATCTCCGGTAAAATTTTTCAAGTCCCCATGGATTCTAGTGGGCTATAAATTGTGCATAGTATTTTTCAACAAAATCATACCCGAGAGCTTTAATCTTCAACTAGCAGACTAAACCAAATATACATTGATATATAGTATTACAATAGCAGTTAATTACATACGAATGATTAATTTCACTCCTCCATGGCGATCTTAGGTCACATTTCAATAAATCGTGTTAGTGCACGTTTCCTGTTAATACCAAGCACGTTCAGAATCACAATAATAATATCGATTGTGAGTAGGCCTGTAATATGTAGATGTAATGTCTTTAGTCTTTTCGGCACTATTCCTTTAGCTGCAGGAATACCTGAATGGAAAATATCGTGATTGGTAACGGTGCGATTCTCAAAAATTGGAATTCAAATCAGGCGCAGCGCGGTCGCTGTTGACACCAACGAAAATCTAAGTTGCTTGTTCCTTCGCTGAACACAAAAATAGTAATACCTTAGAATAGACGCTGTAAAAAGGAAATATAAAAATACGTCCTGCATTAAAATTTCTGAAATCTGTAACAGTGCTTTGATACCACCAGAGGCCAGACTACAACAAAAATGAATCTCTTCGTGCAGAAGCAAGCGATATTTTTCTGCGTGTTCGTAAATTGAAGGTTACGGGGAAAATATCCACATAAAAACCAAGCCCGGGTTTTGCAGAATTTAATGGCCTACACCTGAAAAACTACGAATACTTGAAAGGCGCTTTTGAAGGAGGATTGCTGTACAAGGGTAAAAGTGGAATAGCCTATATTAAACGTATGTACGACCTTGGAAACTGTACGGAAAAGACTTCCATTATAACGAGCCTGTAACAGCTGTAGAACGCACACTGAGGTAGAGTACGTGTCAGTCTAAACGTCAGCACATTTAAGAGCCTCTCCATTGATGCCGTCAGTCTCATTATTTGCTGGGCCTAAAACTATTCTCCTAATGGGATAAGTCCAATCAGTTAGAAACTCTGTCCGAGCAGTTCCTTCTTTGTAGGAGCTTGTGAAGAGCTTGTTGTGGAATAGCAACAATTACCCGTACACACGTGTGAACAAAATCGCAATTTATTATACACCTCCAGACTTTATTATTCCCTCTTAGTAACTCCATTCTGAGTAGCATTCGTATCGACAAATAATTTTCTCGGATTTAGGTAGTCTGCGGCGACAAAATTTAATGCCGGGCTCATGAGATGCTACAAGTGGTAGCCCTCCGGTGTTAAGAAGCAGGGTTATTTTTGTGGATTTACTCAGGAAAGCGTTCGTCTTGTGAGGAGAGAAATACGGTATACTCGACTAGACGCGCTCGCAGTGAATGGGAACAATTTTCCATTACCACTGTAAGCTGTTTATACGGAACACGTAGGCCTATATTATGCCACCCGTATGCGGAAGGGGGGCTGTAAGTAACTGAGATGGGCGTGATATTTTGTGTGAACAGAAAAGTAAGCTAATGAAAACACTACTACACCAAAATTGAAGATTCACAATTGCGGTTTGAATAATCATCGTACTTATTAGCTTATTCCTGCAGGCTAGTCAAGATATATACTGTATCACTCTCCAGATCTTCAAATTATTTCTCTGTATAACGTACAAACCCAAAATTTACTGAAACTGAATTAAGGGTTTAAAGTGCAAGAAATGGCGATAGAGAAATTTCAATACGTTTCAAAAGTAAAATTTAAATTTGTTGCCGTAATTTCCAGTCTCGTCTTACAACAGCAGCCAATAAATGAAGCTTAATGAACAGCTACATCCACAGTTACTTTAATCATTCACATTCTAAGGTTTGCGTCGGAAAGGAATTTGCTTTTTTACGTAAAAATTCAGTTTTCGGGATGTAGAAAATAATGATCTCAGTGTCGAGAGATGGCAGGAGAGATCCATTTTTGGAGAAGATGTTGCACACTGAATTTGTTTGTAGAAGAAGGGTCAATTTTAAGACAAAATATCTCGTTTGTAGCGTGCGAAATATTAACGTAGCTAATTTATTGATAATTCAATATCTCCTCTTATTTCACCGATTGTGGTTAAGCTTGTGTTTTTATATCCGTAAATCTTCTTACTTATTGAACATTTGCTTTCTGAGTTTTACCACAAGTAGCTAAAAGTTGGTATACAGAAATTTCTTCGACGAATCCTACTCATACCATGTGTGAAATTGCTACCAATGTTACGTGGAATAATAACTAGAAACAAGACGCTGCATAGATTGAACTAACTACATGTAGAACCTATGTTGAAATTACCCGAAAATCATAACTAAATTTTTATTGTTTACAAAATGTGGTTTTCAATGAGGCATGTTTCGGCCAACTTGGCCATCTTCAGGTAGCACACAGTATACACAAAATACTTGGGAGGACATTAGCAACATAAAATTCTTTAAAAATAAATGAGATCTTAATTTTATATGAAGCATAATAATATATATATAAGTTTTATGTTTTGAGTTAAATTTGTAAGTTTTACGTATTCCATCTCTCTTAAAATTTGTGATTTAATATTTTGAGATTTTTTTTAAGCAAAGTTCTTGATTATGGTATATAATTCTAATTCTTGAAGACTGTGTAGATAAGAAACTTTAAAACCATGGATCTACTCTACAGAATCAAGAAATATGTACACCACAGTAAAGTACTATGCATGAAATAACCTTAAAGTAGTTAAATATAGAACATCAATACAGCTGAAATAGGTATAGCTTCTAAGTTTATATCAGTAACATAATCTCATATATAATCTTTTATATAAAAAATGAGATCTTATGTCATTTTATAGAACTTTACGTTGCTAATATCCTCCAAACTTTGTTTGTATATATCGTGTATGACCTGAAGATGGGCAGGTCGGCCGAAGCATGTCTTACAAAATATCAAATTCTGTAAAGAAGAGAAATTTACAAATTGTTTATGTCCGTCGAGCACAACTACTATTCTTTATTTTGCTACAGCTACATATTCCAGTCGTTTTGCGACCACCATCATCGAATTATCAATAAAATACTGCAAAGTAAGATCATACATGCATTACAAAGATAAACACGTTGTGGGACCGTGAAGACATTATTTGTTCAAGTGAATATTTGCATGAGTGTATATATACTTCTAATTCGTTTTAAACCGTACTCTGCAGCATTGTAATGATAGACAGCTGATGGTTGAAAACGACCGAAACATGTAGCTGTACCAAAATGAAGAAAAGTAGTTGTGTTCGACGGACATAAAGAACTTGATTTTTAATGATCCACAAACACAATGGTATATACTCCAGTAAAATAGAAATTTAGCTGTGATTGACGCGTTATATCGATATAGTTTATATATTATCACAACAATGAAGCCAAGAACTTTTGTCAAGAAATGGATAGTATAAGAAAAGGATTCAAACCACAAACGCTACTGGTTAGAAATACGGAAGGTAACATTGTAAGCAACAAAGAGAAAGTCCTAAAAAGGTGGTATGAATATTACGAGAAGCACTATGAACTGCAAGACGGAACGGACAACGACAGTGGAGAAAAATGGTCAATATTCTTACAAACTGCAGACCCACAAAAAGATGTAGACATAGAGAGGGAAATAAGTAAATTTAAAAAAGGAAAAGCAACTGGACATGACCAAAACCCAGCCGAATTGTTTATAGAAGGAGGAGAAGGGCTCAGGAAGGCCATTTATGAACTCATTTCAAAATATGGAAGGGATAAATTATACAACATGAGTGGAAATATGGCATAATATGTCCAATTCGTAAGAAAGGGGACGTAATGATGTGTGAAAATCTTTCGACGCAACAGGCCGACCATTGATCATATATTCTGCATTCGCCAAATACTTGAAAAAATGGGAATACAATGAAGAATTTCATCAGTTCTTTTGAGACTTCAAGAAAGCTTATGATTCAGTTAGGAAGGAGGTCTTATATAAGATTCTCATTGAGTTTACTATCCCTAGGAAACTTGTAAGGTTAATAGAGATGAGTCTGACTGAAATATATAGCACAGTCCGGGTAGGCAAGAATGTGTCTGACAGGTTCCCTATTAGGAATGGTTTGAAACAAGGAGACGCTCTAACACCAATGCTTTTTAATTTTGCTTTAGAGTACGCCATTAGGAGGGTTCAGGTAAACCAGGATGGCTTGAAACTAAGTGGTACACATCAGCTTCTGGCTTATGCCGATGATGTTAATATACTGGGAGGAAGCATACATACTCTAAAGGAAAATACATAAGCTTCAGTAGCTGCTACTAGGGAGATTGGACTGGAAGTAAGTGCTGATAAAACTCAGTACATGGTCATGTCTCGAGATCAGAATGCAGGAAGAATTCACAGTGTGAGGATTGATAATTGTACTTTCGAGAGGGTGGAAATGTCTAAATTTTGGGAACAACTTTAACAAATCAAAATTCTATTGCAAAAGAAATTATGAGCAGATTGAGGTCTGGAAATGCTTGCTATCATTCGGTGCAGAATCTTTTGTCTTCCTGGTTGCTATCCAAAAATTTAAAGATCGAGATATATAGAACTATAATTTTGCCTGTTGTTTTGTATGAGTGTGAAACTTGGTCGTTGACATTGCGGGAGGAAAGGAAGCTG
>Ga0136643_10010531_pt1 | contig 13664 bp, 6 predicted proteins | sample TergutLab28metaG_FD_96883 | JGI IMG/M metagenome (GOLD analysis project Ga0136643, IMG submission 96883) | Labiotermes labralis P1 segment gut microbial communities from Petit-Saut dam, French Guiana - Lab288 P1 (version 3) (version 3) | ecosystem: Host-associated > Arthropoda: Insects >...
ACGATCAGCTGATTGGTCCTTTCATCTTGGAAGCTCGTCTTACAGGAGAGGCGTACCTCAGATTTCTGCAGGAGGAATTGCCCCGACTTTTGGAGGATGTGCCTCTAAATAAACGAGGTCGTATGTATTTCCAACATGACGGAGCTCCTCCTCATTCTTCACGTGAAGTTAGAAATTTCCTGAACTATGGTTTCCCTGGGCGATGGATCGGACGTAGCGGTCCACACAATTGGCCAGCCAGGTCTCCAGACTGAAGCCCACTGGATTATTGTGTATGGGGATGGATGAAAGAACTGGTTTACAGTGTGAAGGTGGTAACGCGAGATGAATTGCTTGGTCGCATTTTGGATGCCGTAGACCGCATCAGAAACAGCCAGCGGAAACTGCAACGAGCAACCCGCGCAGTTCACAACCGAGCGGCAGCCTGTGTTGCGGCCGGCGGTCGCATTTTCGAAAACCAGCTTTAAGCACAGATCAGTTCAAATTAAAGGTAATTTCATGAAGTTAACTTTACATTTATACTTTAAATGTATAATGTATTATGCTGGTTTATTATTTTGTTCCGTTTATTGTCAATAATCATTACCTTCTATTCCAAGTTTCAAGCGGTCATAACTCCGTAACCGTCCAAAATCGGACACATATTTATATGAACTTTTTTGATCACAAAGACCTAGGAAATCACCTCCTGCAGTAATGTCCTAAAGTCGTGAAACATCCTGTATATCATATCATATATCATATCCTATATCATGTCATATCATATCATATATCATGTCATGTCATATATCATATCATACATCATATCATGTCATGTCATTGTCATATATCATATACCATTTATTTTCCTGTTCGTATTATCTATATTACTTTGGTTTATCCTGTAACCACCACAGTTTAGTCTGCTTCCTTTTTTCTTAAAATTGTGAACGTCCGTCATCAAACCATGGTACATGCTGCTCCTGTTTGTGCAGACCTAGACTGTTTTTAGTTGAGTTTTTTATATATTTTTTAATGTTTTACCAAGCCCTGTGTATGTCCTCGACATCATTTAGTTCTCCAAAATTACAACCTATTTGAGATTTTAAGCTGATACTTCCTCCTAAACTCAAATTCCCTTAGGTTCTTGAGACTGAATCTCTACACATCCAGTTTCTGTACTGTTTGTTTGCTTACCATTAGTCTTCCCCTAAATTTTGCAATCATCATAACAGGGGGTGCCGATAAGTCCTTAGCCTGACGGGGAAGGAAACAAGCTACAGCAACCAAACTCGGGATTTATTCAACATACTCCCCACGAAGCTCAGTACACTTCTTAGCCTGTTGCTCTAACTTATGCAAGCCACTCAGAAACATGCAGAAAGTTGTCCATCCAACCTGGTCTCCGCGGCAGCAATGACCTCCACATAGGACGAAAAATGGCTACCTTTTAATCGTATTTTCTGTTCAGGGAACAGGTGGTAGTCCGATGGGGCCAGATCCGGAGAATAGGGTGGGTGATCAAAAAGCCGGAAGCCCAGGTAGGCCAGTTTCTTCTGGTTGCAAGTGCCTGGTGAGCCGGGACATTGTCGTGCAAGATCAAGACCACGTTGGTGAACTTCCTGCGGCGTTTTTCCTTCAAAATGTCCTTCAGTTGCACCAGTATAGATGAGTATCACTCCGCTTTAATAGTTGGCCCGTTGGAAGATAATCAATGACGAGGACGCCGTCTTGATCCCAAAAAAATCGAGGTGAGAATTTTTCCAGCGGATTTTTGCACTCGGAATTTTTGGGGGCAGGGTTAGTCGTTGTGCCGCCCCTACATTGATTTTTGCTTTGTCTTCGGGTCATAGTGGTATAACCAGGTTTCGTCCATGGTCACCAATCGCGACAGGAAATCATTTGGATCGCGACGGAAAAATTCCAAAAGTTGTTCAGACGACTGGCACTGTTGACGTTTTTGATCCGCGTTCAGGCATTTCGGGACCCACTTCGCGGAGAACTTCCGCATGTCCAAACCTTCATGAATGATGGACCCAACCCGCTCGCGTGAGATACCCAGTTGCTCAGCTATTTATTTAGCCGAAATCCGGCGGTCTTCCAAGATAAGGTCGTGAATTTGATCAATAATCTCCGGGGTGGTCACTGTTTTTGTTCGTCCAGGACGAGACGCAACACAGGTGGAAAAATCACTACTTTTAAACAGGGCCACCCAGTTTTTGACGATGACATACGATGGTGCATGTACCACTAATGTTTCTGTCAGAATGGCGTGAATTTCCTTTGGCGCCTTGCCTTGCAGAAAAAAAAAACTTGATGACAGCTCGGGTCTCCATGTTTCTGAAATCGCGCACGTCACCTGACATGCTTCCTTTCAGCCTCTGTAACAAGAAAAGACTTGTAATTCACATGAACAAACCCCTCTTTCCAACGACACTATCGATTCCGTCCTACGACATGGGGAAGTAGGTCGGGCTAAGGATTTATCAGCACCCCCTGATATAATGATCAGTACCACAATCACCTCATCTGAAATATCATACATTGAGTATAGTTGATTGCCATCTCATATTTATTAATAAGCAATCAATCAGAATTTAATTCTTTCCATCAGACAGGTCCTGGTGCACTTTTAAACATTCTGGTGGGGGAACATAGTACTCATATGACAGAGTTGACTACTCTAACATTATTATAATTACTACCCTCATGTCAACTCTCATTCCCAGTTGTCGATTTTAAAATATCCTCTCTCCTCAGTTTTGCATTAAAATCGTCTAAAAGAATATTCATATTTTACTTAGGAAGATGATTGAATGCCTGCTCCATGTCTTCATTACAATTGTGCTTTGAGTCATCACACTTATCCCTAGTTGGTGCCTGTGCATTTACAACAAATATGTCACACCAGTGACCTACCAGCACAATATATGGTATCCTATCACTAACAAACTCTATACCCTTATTTGCTGATACTATTCTCTGGTGTAGAAGAAAATCCTTTCCCTATTTGATGTTTTTCATTTCTTGTTCCAACAAAAAAAATTTAAATCTCCGCTCATTCTCTGCCTGCCTTCTCCCACCTAACCTTCTTTACACCCACTGAGGACAAAAAGAGAGAAAATAAGTAAAATAATAATGGCAGCTCAGTGAATGGGATCTATACATTTCTTTTTTATTTTGTTATTCTTACTTCAAATGAAGTTCACAATTCACTTACTAACCTTTGTTTTGATATGCAGCAGCCAATTACATTTAACATCTCATGTAGTGCCTATAAATGCAGCACAAAGAGTGTAGCACAGCAAGCATTTTCATTTTCTTTATTCTTTCTGTCTATTGGTTCATGTGCGATTTAATGAAAACCAGAGGTTTGTCATACCCTCAGAAGTATAAGATTTTTCTGTGGGCTTCTGGGTTACGACACAATGGCTACCCAAATCTATAGGAAGAGGTGTAGATTGGTAAATTTTTTTTTACATTTCTGAAAAGTATTCTCCTTTTTTATGTTCTTGGACATTGGAGATGTATGCAACAAATGTCTTCAAAATATCAGAAACTACCAATCAGTGTGGCGTTATTTGCCACTTTGTCACCAGTACCACTGTGAGAACCTCAGATAGATACAGCCAATTATCATTATGAATTTACTTTTCAATTGTCCTGTATATACAGCCCTGTGTGGGTGAGATTTTATACACCCCATTCCAACTTGCCCTGGGGCCCACCCAGCCTCCATTAAATTGGATAACTGGTAAACCTACTGGGATGTGGTATTGACCATGCACCCTGACCTATTGCCTAGGTAATGATAGAGCAGGCCTATAACTGTACTTCCCATCTGGGCTTCATGGCCTATCCTAGTGACTTATTCTTTATCTGTATATACAGATGATGTTTTAAGATTATGTCATTCATCACAATGTGCGCTTGTAAACAAATATTAACAGTAACATTTGAACACAATATTGACGTTAGGATGACTGGTGAATGGAGAGTGAAAATGACATAAATGCATATGTTCATAGCTTGATTGACATTCTATCCCAGCATATAGTTGATGTAATTTAGGAAAAATACAAATAAGCTACCAGGAATGCTGCTGGAAAATGTGTAATTCTTCCCAGTCTTATTTTCCTGATTACACCTAATGTGACACTGGCACTTTCTCTTATCACACATTTCATTTAAAAAATTTACAGCACATAAAATTTAATACAATTGTGTTCAAGAGTTCAGTCCCTCCTTTCTGTATAAAATTGCGGGTTAGATGATCTTGTCGTGGCAGTTACAGGTGGCTGAACAGTGACGGCGACGATTATGACCCTCGTGAGAATGATTGTGGCACAGCCAGTCATGCCATGTGCTGTTGAGCTCTTGACAGTTGGCCCACAGATCTGCTGAGGGGCAAGAGTTCATGCACAGTTTCTTCAGACGACAATGTTTGCTACAGTGGGAGCATGGAATCCCTTTCTTGTAAGGTTGCCCTAGTCGGTCCATAAAGTTCCCTCTGGAAAAAAAAAAGGAATTTTTCTGAAGTAGAATGGTTTTCCAAATACAGGTTCTTAAAAGACTGTTAATTCCATAATTTATTTTGCACCATGTTGACAAATAATATTTGTTTAGATTGAAATTATTATTCAATATTCAATAGACTTGAAATATTTGTGGGGTTGGTCTTAGAGGTACTCTATGTTTAAAGATGTTAACTGGAATCATGTGACTTGAGATAAAGTCCAATTATGGTGTCTTTTGGTCACAAAAATAAACTTCCAGCTTCTGTAACTAGATGGAACTGCTGAATAAATACTGGCTGTATTATTTTATTTTTTTTCTGGACATATCTGCAATATAACATTTATACATCTATTTAATAAAGTCCACATTTATTACAGATTGTTTATAAAAGCCACCACACAGATTGACTTCATGACAATTGTAGCAACAAAATGATTTTAGCTCATTTTATTGTAAATAGGACAATTATAATGTTTTAGAGATTTTATAATCTTCAGATTTCAACGACTATAATATGAGAACTTACATAAAACCTATGTGAAACATTTTAATTTTAAATTGTGTTACTACAGCTGCATTTGAAATTCTTGTGTAACTTGGCAAGATATTAATTACAAGCTCTCTGAGGATGACATGATAGTGTCAAAACATTTAGGAGTGTGATAATTTGTGAAATAATTATGCATTGTTTGTTATAGTACAAAACAAAAAAAAAATACTGCCTCCTTATGGCAGGCTGTATTACAGATTTTGTCAGTCAGTTGGTCTGATATGAGAAATGCCAAACATTACATTTGGTGTGGTACTTAAACACTCTTTCTCACTATTAAACTGTACGCTATAAAAAATTTAAATAATCTTGGAAGATATCAGGTAATTTTTTTGCTTATTGTATCATTGCATAATTATGTGATCCTATGGTTATGTGTACACAGATTAATTCAGAATTTTAAAAACAGTTCAAGTAATAGATTCACATATTTCAGTAACTGCTCAAGACACATCAAAACAAGCTCTTGTCATTGTCAAGCATTGGGCCCAAGCAATTGTCAAATATTAAAGGCTTTCTAGCATCAATATTTATATTCTATCAATCAACCACAAATGATTCTTATGTTGATCAAATATAATTTAATTAAATTAAATACTAATATTGGAAGTTCATCCTTCCTTTAATCCTGTTTCACTAATTATATTTAGACATATGCAACAAGCAAGGTCTTTGTTACACCACAGAAACGTGTCACATATAATATTTGTATTCAGAATTATCAGATTAGTGTCAGTGGAAATTCTTTGAATGTGACACAATTTTTTTTACACCACAAATTAATATAAATTTTTTAAAGTGGAGTGCAGACTGTACCATACTCACATAGGACAATAATTGCAGACATAATTGTAGTAAGGCTTGCTCTTCAGCCCACCGCGTTCACACTTTTGGAAACCACAACCCACTTTATGTGTGGTAGCCCACACCAGCTGCGTATAGTGGCCCACTATATATAGGTTGTTATGTGAAGATCCATATGTGAAGTCATGCCTTTCCAGGAACCATGTCTTGATGGCGAAGTACCTAAAAATGGCAATATTTTGAGCAAAATATGTCAGAAGGAAATGTGTGAGGTTGCTGTGAGTATTAGATCAAGTTTTTGGCTAAGTGATTTATTCTTTAGAATCAATTACCTTATTTTGATTCATAACTAAACACACTTTACAGATCCAGAACAAAAAATGTATTTTAAAAAAGTATATAATTTTACAAGTTTTCATATGAAAAGCATGTTATTTTATCATTACAATGTCAAAAACAAGGCACAACAGCAGTCATTCACATGTCTTTATGTTAAAAATTTTCTTTGATATTATTTCTCTCAATATCACTGCTCTTTGTTATTTGGTAGTTTAAGTAGAAACAGTTTTCCTGCTTAAGTGTTAAAAATCCTTAAATTACTTTAAAGTTATTAGATAAATATGCAATGAATGGCTGATCTAAGGAATTAGTAATGGTGTTCTGGGCTGGTAGCATATAAAGCAATGTGACTGTCTTCATGATGCAGCAGAAGCAGTTGCAATTATATGTCTTGTAAATTTATTATGTGTAAAGTTGAACATTATTTTTCTTGATTTTTGTTTGCACTGTAGTGTAACTCTGGTAGACTTTCTATTTCTGAGCCTCATAACTTGTTATCGGTGTACTGACATTTCAATTTATTGCATATCCAAGGATTAGACGCCTGGAAGTATAAGAGATTTTTCTTGCACAATTTATTCTAGATGATCTCTGGATCCATCCAGCATCCAATTGGTTGGACACTGTGAAGGCTCTCCTTGAGTTAAGTGGCCTGATTTTGAGGTTGACTGATCTTCTCATCAAGTGGCACTATTAACTATGCACAGAGTATGTTTTTAAGTCTTCATAGTGTCGCTGATGGAGATAACATTTTTACAGACTATGACAACCTGTTGATTGATTACTTTCAGTTAGGCCAAGAAAGCTTACAAATGTCTTGTAAAAGAGGTTTTTATATAATATTCTAAATGTTCGTGATATTCCCATGCAAATAATTACTTTTATAAATACAGGATGGAATAAACTCTAGAATAAAGTTTGGATAAGCAAATAATTGTTACATTTCCTGCTAAGAATAAACTGAAAGAAGGAGGTACCTTGTCACCTTTGCTTTTCAGCTTTGTCTTAAAAGAGGTTTGGCCAACTTCAAGCCAATTGTGTATACATATATAAAGGAGAGGGAATGGAGTTAACTAGGATACTGTAATTTACTAACAATGATTTACGCTAAAATTACGGTTGAATGACAAGGCTATAGGCCTCATTAAACTCAGCAAAACGCAAAGAAAGTGTAGTTTATTGTGTGCTGCCTTAAAAGTGATGAGTTATAGTTCTAAACATTTTCTCTGCTAATGAAGTTGCCGCATTACGTTCTGTAGGCTTATTATGTTGTTTGTTAAATTGTATTATTGGAACTATTCAGGTGGCCGAGGGCTGCATGCGACCCGCGGGACACGTGTTGGTCAGACCTGTCTTAGAATTTGGCATGAGAAAAATTCAGGCAAACAATAAGCGACGGAAAATAGACTGTAAAGAAAAATATATCAGCCTTGTTAGACGCTAGTAGGGAGAGTGGTTTGGAAGGGAATGAAAAGAAAACTAAGTAGGTCCTGTTTGTTCATGTCTCGTAAACAAAATGCAGGACGAAATAATAAAATACAGATAGGAATAATACCGTTGTGTACTGAACATTGTGCTTTAGCATTCGATAAGCGGCCATTGAAGAAAATAAAAATCTGTTGTTAGGCACTTAAGCGAAATTTCGAAAAGCGACTATAAGCTTGTCTGACTGTCTCTCTGGCTGCCCGTCCTCATGCAACATTTCGGCTCCCACCGGACAGAGTTTCACGAAATTGGAAATTTGATTATTTTTGGAAAATCTGTCGAGAAAATTCAAGATTCATTAAAATCTGACCAGAGTAACGGTTACTTTACAGGAAGATATACATTTATGGTCGTATCTCGCCCAGTTCTTCTTAGAATGAGAAATTTTTCGTACAAACCTTGTAGAGAAAATCATGTTCAATTTTTTTCCCCCGAAAATCGTTTTGTTTATGAGATAATGTAGAAAAATACTGTGGAGCCGAACTGGCCACAGATGACGATATTGTGCATGAGCGTTGTATGCTGGATACCTAAGGCTACAAACACACCCCCAGAATATGTATTTTTTCTTTTCTACTACAACAATGGTTGCATTAATGCGCCTGTATGTGACGTTGTACGTACACTGCCTGTCTTGTTAAACTTCATCTGGTTTAGGTTCTTTCTAAACGTATTCAACAAAAGCAACTAGATTTTTTGTCAATTCTATGAAATTTGCCAAAAATGACATAGTGTGAAATTCTAAACTCCATTCTTCCTTAATTTTACTTTGTCATTTTCTAACACTTAAAAGTTTCCCCATTTCTTGTAATATATTGGGGACGCTTAGAGCCTGGTAATGAGACATGAACTTATACTCATAATTTTCAGTTCTTTTATATCGACATCCTGTCTAGCGTCTAAGAGTTTTGTGTGTTTTCGTAGGTATTTCAATCATTATCAAGTTTTTTAATTCCTTTTCCAGAAAAGATGGCAGATTGTATTTAATATATTTGTAAGCATTAACACCAATGCCAGAAATACCTTTTTTTTTAAATCTCTTGCAAATATTGGTGATCCTATCTGTGCCTAAGGTTCAAACATTCTTTCAGCTGTATATCTTTGATGAGAAGATATATATATATATATATATAGAGCATTAATTTTATAAGCATGTACGAAATGTGCGGTCCCAGTGGGAGCTGTGGGCCCACTCACCAGGGAACTTGTTGCGTGGACACAAATATATTCTGTCCACAAGAACCGAAGTTATCCACCCACCGGCCAGTCACGTTGTCATGTGTCAGAAACATACACTGCTCCGCCCAGCGCTGGGCAGACCTGGCAGCATCTTTGTTCCAACTCTGAAATTAAATACATAAAATTTTCTCTAATACTCGGTTTAAAACACGTTTCTAACGTGTTTGAATGCTGATTTTTTTTTGTTAGTGTGGCCAGTTGTGAAAGACACGTCTTGGAATTACAAAAAATCAGTATGCGGCATAGTTTTTTCTGTCTATTGTGCTCTTATGTTGTTTTTATCAATTTATGTCTTTCTTTCATTTTTTTTTCTTATTACTTGCTTTTCCTGCTTTATGTAAAGAAACACACAGGAGATGAACAACCTGACAGTATTTACAAGTCATTTCCTTTGTTTTACGTGTTCTTTGTAAAACACTCTTCCCTTGGCACTATCTAGCTTGAGAATGGAGATGGGTTGTCTGTTAAACATCTTAACCACTTCTGGAATTCAGATTACCCGTAGCTGTGAAGGTTGCTGATGGAATCAGGTATATAAAGAACAGTTATACTTGAAAGACCGACAATGCTAATGCGTGCGAATTACACAGCATTAGTAACAGTAATGATGAGAGGTGCCAAGGGTACCTGCAGGCTGCTAAAGAGACCTTTCTGTTTATTTATTTTAATTGATGACTAGTTTTTGAGCGCCAACCAGTTTGGTCCGAAAAACATTTTTACCTGTCCGCAATTAATGTAGTCCTTTAATATGGATTATTTTTACTGTCTAGCTACTGCTCTGGAAAAGGGCATCTCTCTGCATAGGTGGCTCCGTTCGCAAGTCTACAGAAGGGTTCTGTTAATGGGCACTCCGACAGAAGTGTCAAAGAAGGCTTAGCAAAAGGAACATCTCACGATTTATAGAGGCTCCGTGAGAGGAACTTGGAGGGAGGGTCCCCACACTGGGGACTCCGAGAGACGAGTAATAGAAGGCTACTGTATTTTGTATGGCTCTGTCATATTAAAAATGCACAGGTGAACCTACGGCACTTAGCAAGGGAGGGCTCGGCCAATAAGTTTATTGGGCCGGAACGTTTGCTCGATGTATTCTTATAACTTAAAGGGTCTGTGCCCTTATTTTTGGTCACAGCATTCTAAGGGATGTTTCTGTCTGGTCTCAGGCAAGCTGAACCCAAATGTCATTAGGTAAACTTATTCAAGACCAATCATGGCCTTCATTACGGACGTAGGACTTGCATGAGTGTTTCTTTTTTTTAGGGAGGAAAGGTCAGAATCTAAGGGAGCCTATACATGCATCCGGTCCTTAAGGACTCGAAGCCATATTCTATTCTATTCTATTCTATTCTATTCTATTCTATTCGATTCCATTCTATTCTATTCCATTCCATTGTATTCTATTCCATTCCATTGTATTCTATTCTAATCTCAAGCTACTTAGTTTTAATCCCTTCTGTTATAGCTTAAGTCTTCCATGCTCTTATGTTCTTTTGGATGAATATTATAAGCAAGATTTCTGCCAAATATTTTCTAAAGTACTTCAAGGTACTGTGATAACAATCCTGTTTCGTCACGGAGAGTCCTTCTAATTAGTGACTCAGCAAAGCAGCTATCTGTCTTCAGGTAATTTATTCACTTCAGAACAATTACATAGATTTACTGTAGTAAAATAGTTCGTTATAAAATAATAATCTACTACTTTTTCCCAGATTTTATAGCATTCGAAATTTCTTGGTCCTGTTAGTGCCTAAGACTGGAGATAATATTCGTATCCAGTTCAATTCTTTCCACATCAAGAATTTTGTTTAAAGATTTATAACCATAACTGTAAGGAGTATAATTTTACTTCAGGAGCTGATAGTCCTTTTACCTATTAAAAATAACTCCTTTTTATGGTTCATTCCCTTCTTCACAAGAGCCCCCTATTGGACCATATTTTGAGGCTGGTGGTATCAGTCCAACCATCGACTTAAAATTTGTTAGATTCAACAAAATATAACTGTTAGACAGTATATAAACACCTTATTATTTGACATTAAACTTTCTCCCATATGTTTCGGCCCTGGTTGAAGCAGCAAAACGCAGTGGGTCAAATTAAGCGAGCACTGGCCAAAATTCAAATTCTTTGACTTCAACGAAATGCTTAAAAATCTACCTGGAGGGTAAAATAAAGTTCCCAGGATATCGAAAATATACGCTTTCTGACAGTTTGGCTCGATTTATTCTCTTTATAGGCAAACAGTGCGGTTTTAATGGCAATGAATAGGAAAAGCCATTTGTGCACAGACTCTGGTATTGGCTTTTACGATGACAATCTAATTTATGAAGTGAACCGATTGCTGAACAAAGAAATAAAGGTAAATAAAGGGTAAATTAATTAAGATCTTACTAAATCATATAAAATTATTTATATATAAATTTATCTTGCTCTAATTTTTTGTTTCATAAGATTTGAAATTATCTATTGACATAGAGGTGACAACTGATCTGAGCCTATCCAGTTCCCTATATTACAATGTTGTGTGGCTCTAAACTTTATTATAGTTACAAAAAATTAGCTGCTAATTCTTTCTATTTTGGAAGGTTTTAGCCACTACATAAAGTTATGTCAAGTACAAAATTGTTCATGCGTGTTGTCACGTAATCTATCCTTCTGAGTACTCACCTTCTGTTTTAATAAAAATTAGTCAAGTAGAGATCATTAACCAATCTTACACATAACTTACGTTATGTTTATACATACACACTTTATAAACATACATATATAGTTATACTTTTTTACAAATTATGAAGACAATTTCACACAATTTTTCACAGATGAATACAAAATAAAAGCGCAATGAGTTGAAAGCTTTGAATACAAAGGAAAGGCGACCGTAGCAACATCAGGCGTGAATACGTTCAGAATAGGTTCATAGATACGTTCATAATATGTTTGTTGTTATAAATAATCAAGTTCCAACTTATATATTTATTTTATAAAAAATAAACCGGGGTCAGTATTAATTAAACTTTAGTTACTTGACTTTCAATTATCAGTCCGTTCATTAAGTTTATTAATAGAAAGATAATTATTATATTACAGTTCGTTTTGGGCTTGAAGAAAGATTTCCAGTTGCATTATGTGAAATTCGTGGGAATCCATCTTGTGTTTGTAGCGAACATTTAAAAGATGCAAGGAGAAACCAAAAGTATTTGGTATCGAAGAAGGCAGAATGTTTAGCGTAATATATCAATTGGCGTATTAAAGTTATTGCCAAAAGTGTGAAACAAATGACGACATGTCAAGGGCGTCCGGTATAAGCGGTTTTCAAAAACTCGCGTTTAAAGAATGCAATGAAAGTAGCAAGTGCGTAATATCGAAAGAGCTTCGAAGAACTTTTGGCTTTCCTTACTTGACTCATGCCACTGACATCAGTCTACGATCTGCCGGTAAAACGAATGGCGCCGAAAGTTTCTTTGGAACTTTAGGCACAATGGCGTCGAGAGCGTTAAGACTTAGGATTGTTTGGGCTGCTCGTACTAAGTACGCTGTGTAACATACAATACGCTGCCGTACAAGCATTGTCGGTGTTTATTGAAACACGTTTGACAGAAGTCATAATCTAACAATCCGAAGTGAAGCAAAAATGGAGAACTGTAAATTCTAACCATGTTAGCATGTAATTAAAGGTGCTAAAGGTGAACATTATCCTTCTGCGAATAAATTATTAATCCAGAAATCTTTAGCAGCAGCAGATCTGCAAGTCTTCATAAATAAAAGATCTTCAAGCATGATAATATCTCACACAATGTTATAGACAATGTTGTTGACAATATTTAGAAAGTAGTATTTCTTATTTTATGTTGTAATTTGAATGAAAACGTTAACACGTCGAGCACAAACAAAGGCTATTGCAAGATGTTACTGACAGTGATATTTTTATCACAGCTGTAGTTTCTCTTCAGTTGTATTCAAATAATCTGGAGAATTTTTTTTTGGTACGATTGTTAGGTGAGTTGCTGTCGTCCCATTCGGATACAATTAAAAATAATCAGATGAGTAAAAAAACAAATTTTGCAAAAAGAATAAAAAGCTTTTAACAAGAGCGATCACTTTGGAGAAACAAAATAGTGACCTATCTGTGAGTCATAACATGATGTTGTTATCCATGGCAGATGGGAAACTTGGAACACCGTCATTTCGATGTCATCTGCCCAAGTTCTGTATGTCTGTGGCGCTTCACCAAAGCAGAATAATCGCGTATCGACAGAATTTTTAAAAGAAATGTCGACATAACAACCTACAGATTCTGGGTGTCGACATTTTGTGCATAGCTTAGGTTTTTTTTTTCATATTTGTTCCGGGTCTCATTACGATTTGAAATAAAAAATGGCAAGCAAGAAGATAATAATTTAAACGAAAAAGTTAAAAAATAAAAAATAAACTATGCTTGAACTATTTAAAAACGAAATGTCTCCTCTGGTCCATTACTGTAAGTGTGGCCGAAGCGGGACCTCAAACGATGGAAATACAGTTAGAAGGTTTTTAAGTGTACAGTAATACCTCGGCTAACGAAGATAATTCGTTCCGGAATCACATTCGTTAACCGAAATCTTCGTTAGCCGAAACACACATACAGACGGAAAAGATAAGCTCATGGAATGGCCCGACCGTTCATGTTTGTTGCCTTATGTTAGCGCGCGCAGCCACTAAAACATTCGTTAGCCGAGTCCGAAAAACAGCGAAAAAAATCTTCGTTAGCCGAAAAAA